>Ga0066445_1000317_pt1 | contig 14526 bp, 10 predicted proteins | sample LakWasMet67_HOW9_2_FD_59533 | JGI IMG/M metagenome (GOLD analysis project Ga0066445, IMG submission 59533) | Freshwater sediment methanotrophic microbial communities from Lake Washington under simulated oxygen tension - Sediment Metagenome 67_HOW9 | ecosystem: Environmental > Aquatic >...
CGTTATTATTGTTTGTTGGTGCAATGGGTAAATCGGCGCAAATTCCATTATACACTTGGTTACCCGATGCAATGGCGGGTCCAACTCCGGTATCTGCATTAATTCACGCAGCAACCATGGTTACTGCCGGTATTTATATGATCGTTCGTTCAAATGTATTTTATTCTATTAGCGAAGTGGCGAGTGAAACAGTTGCTATAGTTGGTGTAGTAACAGCTTTGTTTGCGGCAACAATTGGCTTGTTTCAAAACGACATTAAAAAAATATTAGCTTATTCAACAGTATCACAATTAGGATTAATGTTTTTAGCTTTAGGTGTTGGTGCATATAGCAGCGCTGTTTTTCACGTTACCACACACGCATTTTTTAAGGCCTTGTTATTCTTAGGTGCAGGTTCTGTTATTCATGCCATGGGTGGCGAACAAGATATTCGTAAAATGGGTGGCCTAAGCGGAAAAATAAAAATAACTTTTATGACTATGCTAATGGGCACTATTGCTATTAGCGGTTTACCTCCGTTTAGCGGTTTCTTTAGTAAAGACGAAATTTTAGCCCATACCTACGAGCACAGTCCGTTACTTTGGATGTTTGGCTCAATAGCTTCTATGCTTACAGCATTTTATATGTTCCGTTTGTTATTCTTAACTTTTTTCGGAAAATTTAGAGGAACACACGAACAAGAACATCATTTACACGAGTCGCCAAGTTCAATGACTTTTCCATTAATTGTTTTAGCAATTTTGTCGGTTGTAGGAGGTTTACTTGGTTTACCAGAATTTTGGCACATGCCAAACTGGATGAGCAATAATTTAGAAAGTGTTATTGTGAGAAAAAATCCAAGCACATTAAATCACGAAACAGAATGGATGTTAATGGGTATTGCTGTATTAGCGGCTGCGGTAACAATTTATGTGGCATATATTATTTACCGTCAAAAGAAAACTATTCCTCTTAAAGAAGGTGATAAAATGCCGGGCTTACAAACGGTTATTTATAATAAATATTATGTTGATGAGTTTTATGATGCGGTAATTCGCAAACCGTTAGATGTTTTATCGGTTGCGTTTCACAAATTTTTTGATATTCAGATAATAGATGGACTTGTTAACGGCGTGGGCAGTACCGTTAAAACTGTAGGTTCCGGTATCAGATTATTACAACAAGGTAATATTGGGTTTTACATTATAAGCATGGTAATAGGTATTGTGTTTATTATTTTACTAACCTTTTTAATTTAATAGAATTTAGAAATTTATGTTAACAGCTTTATTAATTTTATTTCCATTGCTTGCAGGTTTGTTGGTTTTCTTTGTAAAAGGAAACGCTGCTCGTAATTTGGCGCTTGGATCTTCGATCATTGAATTTGGAATTGCACTAGGTGCTTTCATTTTATTCAAGCACAATCCCAATGCCGCATTATTGAATTTTGATCACGCATGGGTTCAATCACTTGGCATCCATTTTTCTGTTGGAATAGATGGCATGGCACTGTTAATGATCTTATTGACCACCTTTTTAGTGCCGTTAATTATTCTTTCATCGTTTAAAAATGAATACAGTAATTCAAATAATTTTTACGGTTTGATTTTACTTATGCAAATGGCATTAGTTGGTGTGTTTACTGCTAACGATGGCTTTTTGTTTTATGTGTTTTGGGAGTTAGCATTAATTCCTATTTATTTTATTTGTTTATTATGGGGTGGCGAAAATCGCGGACAAATTACTTTTAAGTTTTTTGTATACACATTACTAGGCTCTTTATTCATGTTGGTTGGTTTAATTTATTTATATAATCACACTAATGTTGATGGTTTAAAATCTTGGAATGTACAAGATTTATATGCAGCAGGAAGAAGTTTAACCGAAGTGCAACAAAGCGCTGTGTTTTGGATGATCTTTATTGCCTTTGCTATTAAGATGCCTGTTTTTCCTTTGCACACCTGGCAGCCCGATACATATGTTACCGCTCCAACACAAGGCACCATGTTGCTTTCAGGCATCATGCTAAAAATGGGAACCTTTGGTGTTATTAAATGGTTGTTGCCGGTTGTTCCTTTAGGATTAGAGAAGTGGGGAGGAACTGCCATCGGACTTTCGGTTGTGGGCCTTGTTTACGCTTCTATTATTGCCATAAGTCAAAAAGATTTTAAACGTCTAATCGCTTATTCATCTATTGCACACGTTGGATTAATTAGTGCTGGTATTCTTTCTGCAAATCAACAAGGTGTTCAAGGCGCTATTATGCAAATGTTAGCGCATGGTGTAAATGTTGTTGGATTATTTTTTATCGCTGATATTTTATTCCGTCACACCGGAACCCGTGAGATGGATAAATTAGGAGGCATTCGCGGCATGAATGGAAATTTTGCTGTTTTATTTTTAATTGTATTGTTAGGATCTGTAGCATTACCATTAACAAACGGATTTGTGGGTGAGTTTTTATTAATTAACGGTGTTTATCAATACAGCGCCACAATTGCTGCTATTGCCGGTTTAACAGTAATTTTAGGAGCCGTGTATATGTTACGTGCTTATCAAAAAATTATGTTGGGCGAACGCAACGATTCAAATGTTGCATTTGGTTCGTTAGCAGGAACAGATAAATTAGTGCTGGGTATAATTTGTGTTGCAGTAGTTGCTTTTGGTGTATACCCAAAACCATTAAACGACATTGCAGAAGAAGCAGTAAAAACAATAATGTTAAATTTAAAATAATAAAAATTAATTATCGATTTTGGAAATGTGATTTTTTTAAATCTTTCCTCCTTAATCTTTAATCTTTAATCAAAATATATGAAAGGATTACTAATTATAAGTGGACTAGGAATTTTAGCAATGCTTGCTGAGATATTCAAGTTTAAGAAATTATTGTTTCCAATGGTATTGCTTGGAATTGTGGCAGCTTACGCTTTTAATTTCATGGAGTGGAAAACCGGAATGAGCATTCCGTACTTTGACAATATGATTGGTTTTGATAAACTAGGTTTAGCTTTTTCAGGTATTATTCTTGCAACCGCTTTCTTTTGGTTTATTTTAGCAAACGATTATTTTGAAGAAGATACAAATCTAGTTGATCATTTTGCCTTAGTGTTATTTGCTTTAGTTGGTGCTTTAATGTTAACCTCATTTAAAAACATGACTACTTTGTTTTTGGGTGTTGAAATTATGAGTATTCCTCTTTATGTTTTAGCGGCTAGTAAAAAGAAAGACATAAAAAGTAATGAAGCCGGATTTAAATATTTAATTATGGGTTCGTTTGCAAGCGGATTTTTATTATTTGGTATTGCTTTAATTTATGGTGCCACAGGAAGTTTTGACTTAATGCAAATTCGCGCATTTATTTCGGAGAACGCAGCAACTTTACCTTTGTTCTTTTATGTAGGCGTTGTGTTTATGTTAATTGCCATGTTATTCAAAGTATCTGCTGCTCCTTTTCATTTTTGGGCACCCGATGTATACCAAGGTTCTCCAACATTAATTACAGCATTAATGAGTACCGTTGTTAAAACAGCTGCTTTTGCTGCATTTTTGCGTTTGTTTATGGTTGGTTTTGCAGAAGTAAGCAGTACATGGACAGGAATTCTTGCAGGTGTTGTAGCACTATCTTTAGTTATTGCTAATTTTTCTGCTGCTATGCAAAGTAATGTAAAACGTATGTTGGCTTATTCAAGTATTAGCCACGCGGCATTTATGTTAATGGTGATTTTAGCTAATGTTAGAAGTAACTTATCTGTAAATGCTTTAATTTATTATTCGTTAGCATATTCATTAGGTAGTATTGCTGCCTTTGGTGTTTTATATAATGTTACTAAAAAAGGAAACGAAAATCTTGATGCGTTTAATGGTTTAGCAAAACGTAATCCAAGTTTAGCATTGTGTATGGCAATTGCTATGTTATCGTTGGCAGGTATTCCAATCACATCAGGTTTTTTTGCAAAATATTTTGTGTTTACTGCAATGATAGGAACGCAATATAAATGGTTATTAATTGTTGCGGTGTTAACTTCTGCTGTTGGTGTATATTATTATTTAAAAGTGGTAATTGCTATGTATTTTAAGAAGCAAGAAACCGAAGAGCCAATTCAGATAGAAAAATCAAACATTCTTGTAATTGTTCTTACTACAGCTGCAACTATTGCTATTGGTGTAGTTCCCGGAATAGTGGCAGAAATGTTTAAATTTTAAACTCTTGATTTTTAGTAGAAATCTTTTACTAGTAGTTGGTTTCTTAGTTCACATTTGTGCTGCAGTTTTTAGTATTGGTTATCATCAGTGCGATGAGTTATTTCAGGTTTTTGAGTTTGCGGGATTTAAATTAGGCTTCAATAATGCGGCAGATTTACCTTGGGAATTTTCAGAACAAATGCGCTCAGGCATTCAACCACTTATAGTTTTTATTACCACTAAAGCATTAAATGCGATTACAATCACCAACCCGTTTACTATTGCATTGTTTTTACGTGTGTTTCAGGCAACACTATCGTTTATTACCATTGTAAAGCTGTTAACTATTTTAGAGAAAGAAATACTTTCGCAAAAATTAAAAACCTGGCTATGGGCATTTTCTTTATTCTTTTGGTGTTTGCCTTATTTTCATGCGCGCTTTTCTTCAGAAAATTTTTCGGCAACACTTTTTATTTTTGGTTTAGTAATTGTGTTAAAGAGTTCACAATATCGGTCAACACTTTTTGCTTATTTATGCGCCGGATTTTTATTTGGAATTTCTTTTTTATGTCGTTTTCAAATGAGTTTTTTTATAATAGGTTTATTTGCATGGCTAGCACTTATTAAAAAAGAACAATTAAAATTTTTAGTGGTTGGTTTTTTTGGACTACTTATCGCTCTTGCCACCGGCTTATTTATCGATCAATGGTTGTATGGTAAGCTAACGCTTACCTGGTGGAATTATTTAGACCTTAACTTATTTAAAGATAAAGCCAGTGCCTTTGGTAAAGAACCCATTTATTTTTATTTAGAAGAATCTTTAATTCAACTAATTCCGCCGTTTAGCTTGCTGATTATTTTTTCTTGTTTTGCCTTTTGGAAAAAAAATCTTCGCCACGTTATAACCTGGGTAACCATTCCTTTTATCTTATTGCATTTTTTTGTTAGCCATAAAGAGTTACGATTTTTATTTCCTGTTTTAAATTTTTTACCTTTTATGGTTATTTATTATTTTCAATCGGTAAAAGAAAGCAACAATAAGTTTGTTTTATTTTTTAAGCGACGCGGTTTTTTAAATTTTGCTATTACTGTAAATGTAATTTTATTGCTGTTTTTTATTTTTAAGCCGGCAGATAATAACACCCATTCTTTAAAAGCTATTTACGAAAATGTTGAAGGCGCCAATCCAATTCTTTTTTATGAAGGAAACAATCCTTACAATAATGCCGGCTCATTAAATTATTTTAGGAATACAAAAATTAAAACGCTCGATCTGAGCATGGACACTTTGGATATAAAAGTAAACACAGACACGTATTATTTTTCAGAAAAATTTAATGAAGGAGAATTTATTATCAAAAACAATAAAAAATTCGAGCGCATTTATTCTAATTTTCCAATTTGGTTTTCTGTATTAAATTTTAATGGTTGGCTCGATAGAAGTTTTACATTTTCTATTTATAAATATACAGAGTAACGAAATTAGTTTACATTCTTCTAAATAAATCTTTAATATAATCCATGGTGGCAATTTCTTTGTAGTTGTCGCCAAATGCATGATTCCACATAAATGGTAAATTGTAACTAACGGTTGCCATCTTGTCTAACGTTTCTTCATCCCATTGTTTACTTAAGCCTTGGGGTAAATTAATGTTATGTTTTTTAATCATTTGCGAAAACTCTGCATGTCCCACAGGGTAAATATCTGCCAGATGCTGAAAGATAACGCAATTTGCAAAACAGTGGCGCGTACCATGAATTTTAGATAGGCCATAACTTAGTGCGTGGCAAACACCCACTTCGCTATAGGTTAAGCTTAAGCCGCCCATTAACGAGGCAACCATTAATTTATCATTGTTCTCGGGAGTTTGGCCCGCACCTTCGTTCAAATAAATATCTCTGCATAAACTTAATGCTTGATCGCCATACGCTAAACTAAAGGCGTTGTTACGAATTCCGCTATGCGATTCAATGCAATGAATGTATGTATCCATTCCGGTATAAAACCACCAATCTGTTGGCACGCTTGCAATTAATTCCGGGTCTAAAATAACTTGATTAAATACTGTCCAGTCGCACTTTAAACCTAATTTTTTTTCGGGGCCGGTAAGTACCGCTGTCATTGACACTTCGGCACCGGTGCCGCTAATGGTTGGCACACCTAAATGATAAATGCCCGGTTTCTTAATTAAATTTAAACCTTGATATAAAGTAGAAGAGCCTTCGTTAGTAACCATTAATGATAACGCTTTTGCGATGTCCATGATGCTGCCGCCGCCAATACCGATGATACCGCTTGGTAATCCTTTTGTAGAAATAATTTCGTCGCGCAACGTATCAATTAATTCGGTGGTTGGTTCGTAAGGGTCAACATCTATAAAATAAACCAGGTCTTCTGGTTTGTTTTGAAGTTTTGTACTTAAAGGTTTTCCATTAAAATAATTATCTACAATAAAAACAAAATAGTTTTTATTCTCTTTTCTAATCGGTTCAATGGTTTCGGTTAGTTGTGCAAATGAGCCTCTGCCGTAGGTAACCTTATCTATGTTTTTAAAATTTTTGTGAAGCATGGTGTATGTTTTTAGCCGCTGATTGCAAGAATTCTCAATAAGTAGAAATAATTTATGCGTTTAAGACAGGGGCTTTTTAAAATTTAGTTTAGTGTTAATTAGTGTAATTCGTGGCTTAATTTATTTTGATGTGAATAATTCTTCTGCTTTGGTCCAGTTAACTATATTCCACCAATTATTAATATAGTCAGCGCGTTTGTTTTGGTATTTTAAATAATATGCGTGTTCCCAAACATCAAGTGCTAAAACGGGCGTCCCTTTTTCTGTGGCAACTTGCATTAACGGGTTGTCTTGATTAGGTGTTGTTGTAATTTTTAATTTTACGTCGCCATTTTTATCTTTTTGAATAATTAGCCAGCACCAACCACTACCAAATATCTTGGTTGCCTTTTCTGTAAATTCTTTTTTAAAATCTTCAAACGAATTAAAATTTTTCACAATTGCTTCTGCAATTTTTCCTTCAGGAAAGTTAGCTGCAGCAGGCGGACTAGGCTTTAATAATGTCCAGAATAAAGAATGATTATAATGGCCGCCTAAATTATTTCTTATTACTGCCGATGTTGTTTGATCGATATGAGTGCATTTTATTTTATCGTCTATCAAAAGATCAAATGTTCCTGCAGGCAGTTCGTTTAATTTATTTACATACGCTTGGTGATGTTTTGTATAATGTATCTCCATAGTTTGCGCATCAATAAATGGCTCTAGCGCATTATAAGCATACGGTAATTTTGGAAGTGTAAATGGCGGTGTTTTATCAAATTGTTTTGAAACGCCCTCTAATTGTTCAATTTTATCTTTTCCAATTAATGCGGTTGCCAATCCTGATAGACCAAGCAGTGCGCCTTTTTTTAAAAAATCTCTTCTGTTGTTGCTCATGAAAATTGAATTAGTATTTGATTTTTTTCTACGGCAATTCCTTTATTAATGGCAATTTTTTTAATATGCCCATCGCTCGGGCTTTTTAAAATATTTTCCATTTTCATAGCTTCTAAAATTATTAGCGCGTCGCCTTTTTTTACTTCGTCTCCTTCTTTTACTAATATGTTTAAAACCATGCCGGGCATTGGTGCTTTTACATCATTAACTTTTTTAGTTGCTAAATTATCTAAGCCCAAGCTATGTAAAAGTTCGTCGTATTTATCTTTTAATTGTAAATTAAATTTTACAGAATTTATCTTTACAACTAATGTTTTTTCTTCGTTGTTTATTTTTACAACATCTACATTATAGGATTTGTTGTTCATTAAAAAATGATATTGATACGGATTTATTTTTTCAAAATTTCCTTTTACGATTACATCATTTAAAGTTCCTTCAAATTCTTTATTAGAAGTGTTTAAATTTGTTTTAAGCGTTTGGTTTCCGTTTATAGTTATAGAATACATATTGCAAATTTAATAGTATTAAAATAAAAAAACCCTTTTCTTAGAGGAAAAGGGTTTTTTTATGAATTTCATATGGAGGTTATTTTTTTACGAATTCACCCATTTTATTATCGTAGTTAAGGAAATAAGCGCCTTTTGGTAAATTACTTACATCTAACTTACTGCCAAATCCTTTTTTAACAATATTACCGTATTGGTCATAGATCTCATACATTGTTTCAATAGATTTATCTGATTTTCCTTTTTGGAAGAAATTAACGTCTTTACTTGCTTTGATTGGAGCATAATCAATCTCAGGAACATCGCTCATATAATCAGTTGGTTTGCTTAAACGAGGTTGACCGCTATAATCAGTTTGACGCACACGCACTTGATTTTTACCGCTATGAGGAACAACTTTAAAAGAGTATTCATTACTTGTAGGAGTTCCAACACCATCAACTTCACCAACTTTTACCCATTTGTTCCAACGAAATTGTTCAACTGCAAAAGCTAATTTTCCTGTTTCTGATTTTGTTGTCCATTTAATATTTCCGTCTTTATCTGCACTCATACTAATAATTTCGTAGGTGCTTTTTGGTTTTAATACTTCTGGATTTAATACTTTAGGTTTACAGTCTTCTTTATGGAAAATTTTTATCTCAACTTTATCTCCAATATTTAAATTGTGAGGCTTCATGTCAATTTCAAAGGCGCTAGATTGAGTTTCGTCGGTAGTAATGTTTCCGTTAACTTTTACTTCAGTTACGCAAAAACCTACTCCTCCGCTACCAAATGGATTTTGAATATAAAGATTTTTTCCTTGGTAATTACCTTCTAAAATTATTACGCCGCCTTGAGCACCAGCAAAATTAATGCCTGTAAAACAGAAAAGTAAATAAAGTATAAATTTTTTCATCGACAAAAGTTCAATTCTTAACGTTGCAATATTATAATCAATTTTTTGAATTACAAAATATATTTTTGGAAAATTTGCACTTTATTTCATTTTAATGTAAACTAATTTAATTAAATTTGTTAATTAAACCATATATTCCATGAGAATCTCATTATTTAGCCCAATTTTACTGGCATTTGTAATTTTTTTAGGATCATGTAAAAATGATGCTTCTGAGGTTAATGAATATAAAGGTGGTAATAAGGTGGTTAGAATTGCCGAAGTAATTATCCCTGTAAATATCTTTCCGCACCGTATTACCAATGTTGTTGAGGGTTTAATTGCATCTCAAATTCACGAAGGCTTGGTTAAAGTTAATCCAAAAGACCTCTCTTTAATGCCTGGATTGGCCGAAAAGTGGGAAATTAATCCGGATGGAAAAACTATTACCTTTCATTTAAGAAAAGGGCTCAAATTTCAGAATAAAGATGGCATTGAAGATAATATTACATCAAAAGATGTAAAATTTACTTTTGAATTATTATGTACCGATAGGCCCGGAAATGTTCACTTTCACACAGTGTGTAAGGATAGGGTAGTAGGCGCTAATGAATATTATCAAGCCAGTATGAAAGGAAAAAAAGCCCAATTAACTGGTTTTAAAGTAATTGACGATCTAACGTTCTCCATTACCCTCCTTAATTCTCCTAGCATTTTTTTAGAAATTCTCGCAAATCCAGTTGCTGCTATTCTTAGCGAACAGGCATATAATCTTAAAAAAGAAGCGTCTTTTGTGGGTGCCGGCCCTTTTGTTTTAGACGAAAAAACGTCTACAAAAACACATTATGCCCTTTATAAAAACATTAATTATTATGCTAAAGATAAAGATGGTAAGGCTTTACCTTATATAGATTCCGTTATAATTGATATTGTTTCTTCAACCGAAGTGGCTTTGCAAAGGTTTCAAAACGGAAATGTAGACTTTATTGGCTCTGTTCCAAGTAACCAATTAAGACAGGTTGTTGAAGAAAATATCAAATCATTTAAAGGCAGTCCGCCTGCTTTTATATTAGACCAACGTCCAGAAATGGGGACCTCCTATTATGTTTTTAATATAAATAAAGCACCATTTAATAACTTAAAACTTCGTCAAGCAATAAGTTATGGTATAGATAGGTTAAAGATAATTGACAGAGTTTTAAACGGCCAAGCTTATGGTCCGGCAATTAATGGCATTGTGCCGCCAACTTTTGAATTTTATAAATCCTATACCATTAAAGGCTATGAATTTGATCTTGAAAAGGCAAAAAAATTACTAGCCGAATCTGGTTACCCCAACGGCAAAGGTTTAAAAGAAATTGAGCTAATCGTAAATTCAGGCAACTCTAGAAATAATACTGTTGCTGCCGAAATCCAAAAGCAATTAAAAAACAACCTCAACATTAATATTACTTTTGAGTCTTTACCAAACCCCGAAAAATTCGACCTTCAATTAAAAGGCAAGGGCGATATGTTTAGAGATGGTTGGGTTGCCGATTATCCGAGTCCGGAATCTTTTTTATCAATTTTTTATGGTGCAAATGTAACTGGCGATACAACCATCATGTCTTACCCAAATACGATTAAGTATAAAAATAATGAGTATGATAAATATTATGAAATGGGACGAGATGCATTAAACAGAGATTCGGCAGCGGTTGATTTTTTAAAAGCAGAACAGATTTTAATGAACGATGCGCCAATTATTGCTTTATGGTATGAAAGTAATTGCAGATTAATAAAAACACGTTTAAAAAACTTTTTCGTAAATCCAATACGGTATTTTGATTTTACTCAGGTAATTATTGAAGATAAAAAGGTTGAGGAAAAAAAATAAAATAGTAACCTCACATGAAGTTTAGAACCCTTAAAAAGAGCTTATTTATTGTTCTTTTTTTTCCGTTTTTTTTAAATGCTCAATATACCGTTCGTGGAAAAGTATTTGCTTTAGAAAACAAAGAGGCTTTACCGTTTGTGCCTGTATTAATTAAAGGCACTAATTTTGGCGCTCAAGCCGATTTTGACGGAAACTATATTATCAAATGCTCTAAACTTGGAGATTCTGTAATTGCATCCTATGTTGGCTATAAACGCATGGCCCGCCCAATAAATAAAAATCTATCCATTCAAGAAATTAATTTTCCTTTAGAAAGTGTTGGGGGTGTTGCTTTAGATGAAGTAGTGGTAAAGGCCGGAGACAACCCCGCACACCGTATCATCAGAAATTGTGTAAAAGCAAAAGTTAAAAACGATAGAAATAATTTAGCCTCTTACGAATACGAGGCATATAACAAATTAGAGTTTGACCTTAATCGTATTCCTAAAGAAATGCGCGAAAAAAAATTATTAAAGCCAATAAGTTTTGTTTTTGATAATGTGGATAGCAGTTTTAGTGGCGAAAAACCTTCTCTCCCTTTTTTCATTATTGAAAATTTATCGCAGTTTTATTATAAAAAATCACCAACACGAAAAAAAGAAGTTGTTATTGCAAGTAAAATTACTGGTATCGAAAACGCAAGTGTATCACAAGTTTTGGGCGATATGTATCAAAATATTAATATTTACGATAATAATATTTTAGTATTTAATAAGCAGCTCCCAAGTCCTGTAAGCGAAAACGGATTGTTTTATTATAAATATTACTTAGAAGACAGTGCTTTTGAAAACAATCAATACATCTATCACATTCGCTTTAAACCAAAACGTGTACAAGAATTAAGTTTTACAGGAAATATTTGGATAGCTGATACTACTTGGGGCGTTAAGCGTTTAGAAATGAGTTTGCCAAAAGATGCAAACATAAATTTTATTAATAGTGTAAACGTTGTTCAAGAATTTTCGTTTACGGATAGTATTTGGATGTTAGGCAAAGACCGCTTGGTGATTGATTTTGCGCCAACAAAAAAAGCAATTGGTTTTTACGGACGGAAAACAACCTCCTATAAAAAAATAAAATTAGGCCAACCTAAAGATGATAAGTTTTATGAGTTTGCAGATAAGATAGTTGTTGAGGAAGGTGCCACTAAACAAAGCGATGAATTTTGGGCGGCAAACAGGCACGATAGTTTAACGCAACGAGAATTAAAAATATTTAAAATGATTGATACCATTCAATCATTGCCTATTTATAAAACATGGGTAGATGTTTTTTATTTATTGGTTGCCGGCTACAAAAAGTATAATAATTTTGAAATAGGACCGTACTCAAATTTAGTTTCGTATAATCGTGTAGAAGGTATGCGTTTAAGATTTGGCGGAAGAACTAGCGACATTTTTAGTAAGTGGTACGAGTTAAATGGTTTTGTTGCTTATGGTTTATTGGATGAGAAATTTAAATATGCCATTGGTTTTAAAAGTTTTGTTACAAAAAAACCAATCAGGCAAATTGTAGGGGCTAATTATAAAAGTGATTATGAAATTTTAGGACAAAGCACAAACGGTTTTTCTCAAGATAACGTATTAGCTTCATTATTTCGAACAAACCCATTAACCAACCTAACGCGAGTTGATAATGCGGAAGGGTATTATGAACGTGAATGGTTTCCTGGATTAATAACCCGAACAACTTTGGTTGGAAGAAAATTTACACCACTAGGTTCTAATCGATACTTGTATGTAAAACGCGATGGTGCAATTGGCGAAAGAGAATATATTAATAATACCGAAGCAAGAATTAATATTCGATTTGGGTGGAAAGAAAAATTTGTGGGCGAAGGTTTTTCGCGTTTATCCATTGGTACCAGATATCCTGTAATACAAATTAATTACGCCAAATCTTTACAAAATGCATTTAAAGGTGAATATGATTATCATAAGTTAGTGGTTAACGTAAGCGACAGAATTCGAATTACTCCAATTTTAGGATATACGGATTATACAATTGAAGGTGGAAAAATTTGGGGTGCCGTGCCTTATCCGATTATGCAATTACATGGCGGAAACGAAACTTATATTTATGATTACATGGCCTTTAACATGATGAAGTATTATGAATTTGCTAGCGATGAATTTGTAACCTTAGCATTGTACCATCATTTTGAAGGATTGTTTTTAAACAAAATACCTTTGTTAAGAAAATTAAAATGGCGCGAAGTGGCTACAATTAAATCTGTTTGGGGTACTGTGAACGATCAAAATAGAAAAACATTATTATTTCCTTCAACGCTTTCTTCTTTAAGTAAAGGCCCGTATGCCGAAGCAAGTATAGGCGTAGAAAATATTTTTAAAATTTTTAGAGTGGATGCTTTTTGGCGTTTAAATTACCAACTGCCAAGAGCAATAGATAATTTTGGATTTAAATTTGGATTTCAATTGGCCTTATAAAATGCTAAAAGTTGCAAAATTTAAAGTTTAGTTTGCAGCAGCCCTAAGTTAACAGCCATTTCTTAGAAAAACTGATTACCTTTGAAACACATGATTTTACGAAGCGAAAATTTAGTAAAGAAATATAAGAGCAGAACGGTTGCTAATAATGTATCCATTCAAGTACAACAAGGAGAAATTGTCGGACTCCTTGGCCCAAATGGTGCCGGCAAAACAACTTCGTTTTATATGATTGTTGGTATGGTTAAACCAAATAGTGGCAAAATATTTTTAGATGATTTAGATATTACGAGTGAGCCAATGTATCGCCGTGCGCAATTAGGCGTTGGTTATTTACCGCAAGAGGCATCTGTGTTTCGTAAGTTGAGTGTAGAAGATAATATTCGCGCGGTTTTAGAAATGACTAAGCTTACAAAAAAAGAACAAGCATTAAAAGTAGAAACCTTACTCGATGAATTTGGATTACAACATGTAAGAACAAATTTAGGAGATCAATTAAGTGGTGGCGAGCGTCGCAGAACAGAAATAGCAAGAGCTTTAGCAACCGACCCGAAATTTATTTTATTAGACGAGCCTTTTGCAGGCGTAGACCCTATTGCTGTTGAGGATATACAAACAGTTGTGCGAAAATTAAAACAAAAAAATATTGGCATTTTAATTACCGATCATAACGTTCACGAAACGCTAAACATAACAGATAGGTCGTATTTGCTTTATTCTGGAAGTGTAATAAAAAGTGGTACCGCCGAAGACCTTGCCAATGACGAGCAAGTGCGCAGAGTTTACCTCGGACAGAATTTTGAATTGAGAAAATAAACTTAACTATTTTTTAATGAAACTTATTTTTGCTTCGGCCAATAAAAATAAAATAAAAGAAATTAAGGCGTTGTTACCTGAGAGCTTTGAATTGTTGGGTTTAGCTGACATTGGCATTATCGAAGACATTCCCGAGCCGGGAACAACCATTAAAGAAAATTCGTTTTTAAAAGCACAATACGTTTTAGATTTTCTAAAAAATAAAAACGAAAATATTGCGGTTTTTGCCGACGACAGTGGTTTAGAAGTGGAGGCCTTAGGTAGTGCTCCCGGTGTTTACAGTGCGCGATACGCGGGTGTTCCAAAGAATGACGCAAACAACAATAAAAAATTATTGGAGGAATTAAAA
>Ga0066445_1000324_pt1 | contig 14365 bp, 11 predicted proteins | sample LakWasMet67_HOW9_2_FD_59533 | JGI IMG/M metagenome (GOLD analysis project Ga0066445, IMG submission 59533) | Freshwater sediment methanotrophic microbial communities from Lake Washington under simulated oxygen tension - Sediment Metagenome 67_HOW9 | ecosystem: Environmental > Aquatic >...
GAAAGATGACAATCTCACCCAATTGGCAGGCGCATTTAAGCCGCAATTGGCTGACTATGCGCGACTATTTACCGCAGAGGGCTTGCCAATACAAACTGCCATTTTATTTTTAAGTGCCGGCAAATTAGTGCCGGTTGAAATTGATTAAGGAGTCAGGATGATCGATCCACAATCCATTAAAGAAGCGTTTCATTTTAGGCATGCGTGTAAAGAGTTTGATGCGAGCCAACAGATTCCTGCAGCCACCTTTGCGTGTATTCTCGAAGCCGCCCGGCTGTCACCGAGCTCGTTCGGTTTTGAGCCTTGGCATTTTATTGTGGTACAGGATAAATCCCTGCGCGAGCGGCTAAAGCAGCATGCTTGGGGGGCGCCACTCAAACTGGATACCGCCAGTCACTTTGTGTTGTGTCTGGCGATGAAATCGCCTTTTTTGGACGCTGATGGCGCGTATTTGCCAACATTCATGCGAGAGGTGCAACATCACCCTGATGACGTTGCCAAGATGCGTCTCGGCTTTTACAAGCAGTTTCAGCAATCTGACTTTGATTTAACCGATGAGCGCAAGCTGTTTGATTGGGCCAGCAAGCAATGCTATTTGCCACTGGCCAATATGATGACGGTCGCTGCCATGCTGGGCATCGACAGCTGCCCAATTGAGGGCTTTAAACAAAAAGAGACCGATGACTTGCTAGCCGAGCACTTTGGGGTGGATCTGCAAGCCTATGGCTTGGCGTATATGGTCGCGTTTGGCTATCGCAAACATGCCCCTAAAGCCAAAACACGCAGAGAGTTATCACAAATAGTCAGCTGGAAGTAAACGCCCCCGCAGCCTTCGGATAAGGCCTGCAGAGTTACTTATCGGCACACATCACGATTAATGCATTGGCCTTAAAGAGCTATTTAAATGTTGTACCGCCTTTTGATACAGTTTGGTTTCAAAATAAATTCAAAGGGGTCATGGATGAAATCAGTATTAAAAAATGTGTTCGCTTGCAGTCTCCTCATGTTGGCAAGTGTTGCAGCCCATGCGACTGCAGAGGATGAGGCGTTAGCGCAGTTGGTATTGAATGCAAACAGTCCAATCAAGCTTGACGCGGCCTCAAACATCTTCACCTTTGGTGCCTGGAAAAATACCGGTCACAATCTGTCAGCCGACATGGCGAGCAGTGATGATGATCAGGCTGACAGTTCGGATGCAGACACCATGCTTGCCTGATCTGTCATCCATGCCATTAAAATAAAAAAGGCCTGTAAAGGCCTTTTTTATTTTTCATCTCAGCCGCCAAAGCGCTTGGGTATTTATCTCAGCGGGCTGATTACGCCGCCTCGTTTTTAAAATGTCTGCGCACATACCATGCCACAAAGATCAATCCCAGTGCGGCAATCACATAATGGGATTCATGGAAGTAGACTTTCAGGTCTTCCCAGTGCTCGCCGGCTTTCATACCAACATAGCCCAACACAAAACACCAGATGAGTGATCCGACAAACGTGTACAGCACAAAGCGCGTCATGTTCATGCGGGCTACGCCAGCCGGAAACGCGATAAAGGTGCGTACCGCAGGTAACAGTCGGGCGACGAAAATAATAATTTCACCATGGTTGGCAAACCAGCGATCGGCCATATCGAGGTCCTTTTTGCTGATGAGCACATATTTGCCAAATTTTTCGGCTAAAGGGCGGCCGCCATAGAGACCCACATAGTAGGCCGGAATGGAACCCACCACACAGCCGACGGCACCTGCCAAGGCAATGCCCCACAAGGTGAGGTCGCCCTTGCTGACCAAGAATCCGGCAAACGGCATGATGATTTCTGACGGCAATGGGATACATGCCGACTCAATCGCCATCAACAAGACAATGCCGACGTATCCCATAGAAGCAATCACAGCAATAATCCAGCCAGCCACAGCGGCCACTAATTTCTCAAACATTATGTAAATTCCTTCAAGAGCGTTTTTACCAATTCTACACGGTGATTGAGGTTGCCTAACTGCACGGTCACACGTAATTTATCCGGCCCATTCATGCGGCAGCGTTTATCGCGTTGTAACAGGCTGATCAACTTCATCGGATCCAGGTCCGCTTTGACATTAAACTGCAACTGGATTGCAGCGTCCGAGGCATCGACTTTAATAATACCTAAGGGTTTGGCAGCAATGCGTAAACGGTGGCAAGCAATCAGCGCCTCGCCCGGCTCCGGCAACAAGCCAAAGCGATCAATGAGCTCCTCTTGCATGGCGTCTAGCGCATCATCATCTTCACAGTTGGCCAAGCGCTTATAAATCACCAGACGTTCGTGCACATCCGGGCAATAGTTGCTTGGCAACAGGGCTGGTGCATGCAAATTAATTTCAGTCGTCACACCTAAGGGGGCGTCGAGATCAGGCTCTTTACCGGCTTTGAGTTGCTTGACGGCATGATTGAGCATATCAGAATACAAGTTAAACCCGATTTCTTGCATCTCGCCACTTTGGCTGTCACCCAGCAATTCACCCGCGCCACGAATTTCAAGATCATGCATCGCCAGATGGAATCCCGCGCCAAGATCCTCTAACAATTGAATCGCATCCAGCCTTTTTTGCGCTTGCGGCGTAATGTTGCGGTGCGGGTCAGTCAACAGGTAAGTGTAAGCCTGATGGTGACTGCGGCCGACACGTCCACGCAGTTGGTGCAACTGCGCTAGGCCGAACATATCTGCCTTATTGATGATCATGGTGTTGGCGGTGGGGACATCAATACCGGTTTCGACGATGGTGGTGCATAACAATAAGTTAGAGCGTTGCTGGTAAAAATCGCGCATGACATATTCCAACTCACGCTCGCGCAATTGGCCATGCGCAATAGAAATACGCGCCTCAGGCAAAATTTTGGCCAGTTTTTCCATCATGACAAAGATGGTATCAACCTCATTATGCAAAAAGTAAACCTGCCCCCCACGTTTAAATTCGCGCATCACCGCCTCGCGAATAATGCCATCAGAAAAAGGGGTGTGGAATGTTTTAATTGCCAATCGTTTTTGTGGCGGGGTTGAAATCACTGAGAACTCGCGCAAGCCTTCCATCGCCATGCTCAACGTGCGCGGAATCGGTGTCGCGGTCAACGTTAACACGTCGACCTCGGCGCGCAAGGCTTTCATTTGCTCTTTTTGGCGCACACCAAAACGATGCTCTTCATCCAAAATCGCCAAACCTAGATTTTTAAACTGCACGTCTTTCTGAATCAGTCGATGCGTGCCAATGACGATATCGATACTGCCATCGGCCAACCCTTTGAGTGCCTCGGCTTGCTCTTTGGCAGTGCGAAAGCGCGAAATCTCGGCAATTTTGATCGGCCATTCGGCGAAGCGATCACAAAAGTTTTGGTAATGCTGCTCCGCCAGCAAGGTGGTGGGCACCAGCACGGCCACTTGACGCCCGCCCATCACGGCGACAAATGCAGCGCGCAAGGCGACTTCTGTTTTACCAAAGCCAACATCGCCACACACCAGCCGGTCCATCGGGCGGCCAGATTGCATGTCTTTAATGACGTTTTCGATCGCTTCAAGTTGATCTGGGGTCTCCTCAAACGGAAACCCTTCACAAAAGGCTTCGTAGTCGTGCAAACTGAGGGTGAAAGCATGCCCACGGCGCGAGGCGCGTTGCGCGTATAAGTTAAGCAGCTCTGCGGCGGTATCACGAATCTGCTTCAGCGCTTTTTTCTTGGCCTTGTCCCATTGCCCACTGCCTAATCGATGCAATGGCGCACTTTCAGGTGGGCCGCCCGAGTAGCGCGAAATCAGGAATAACTGCGACACCGGCACATACAACTTATCCTCGCCAAAGTACTCAATCAGCAATAACTCTGTTTCGCCCTCACCAAAGTCAATATTGACCAGTCCTTTGTAGCGCCCGACACCGTGTTGCTCATGCACCACCGGATCGTCCAAGCGTAGCTCAGACAAATCTTTCAGCATGCCTTCAGTATTGCGGGCTTTTTCCTGATTCCGACGCCGCTGTTGCCGCACGGTGCTGGCGTAGAGCTCGGCTTCTGTAATCACTGCCAGCGTGCTGTCAACCAGCCCCTGATGCAGAGGAGAAACACCCAACGCCACTGGAAGCGTGGATTTCTCGAATCCGGCCCAATCCTCAGTCAGTGAGAAGGTCAGTCCATGTTCGGCGAACAGCTGCGCAATCGTCTCGCGCCGCCCCAGGCTCTCGGCTGCGATCAGCACCCGGCCAGGAAAAGTTTGAATAAATGATTGCAATTTGTGCAGTGGTTGCTCTGCGCGCCGATCGACATCCACGGCCGGGATCAGGGCTTTCACGTCAAGCTGTTGATACACCAACGCAAATGCGTGTGTTTGTTTGAAGAACTCGTCAGCTTTTTGCAACAAGGTTTCTGGACGCAAAATGGGTTTTTCCGCGTCATAAGCCATTAATTTGTAACGGCTGCTGGCATCTGTCCAAAAGGTCTGCGCTGCTTTGTCCAGATCGCCATGCAGGCAAAGCACCGTTTGCGCCGGCAAATAATCGAATAAGGTCGCGGTCTGCTCAAAAAACAAGGGTAAATACCACTCCACGCCGCCGCTAGGAGTGCCTTTACTCACATCTTTATAAATTTTTGCCCGTTGCGGATCGCCTTCAAAATACTCTCTGAACTGGCTGCGAAAACGCGTGATCGCCGCCTCATCCATTGGAAACTCGCGCGCGGGCAGCATGCGAATTTCAGGGACTGGGTACACGCTACGCTGGGTATCAATATCAAAAGTACGTATGGTTTCAATTTCGTCATCAAACAAATCGATGCGATAAGGAAACGCACTGCCCATGGGATATAAATCCACCAGCCCGCCACGCACACTGAACTCACCTGGCGCCATCACCTGACTCACATGGTGGTAACCAGCTTGCGCACATTGATGGCGCAAGGCATCCACATCGAGCTTCTGGCCTTTTTTCAACATAAAGCTGTGGGCAGCCAAATAAGCCACCGGCGGCAGCCGCAGCAACGCTGTCGCCATCGGTACGATCACGATATTGCCTTGATTTTGGCTCAGCTGATATAGAGTGGCCAAACGCTCTGAGGTTAAATCCGGGTGGGGTGAAAACACGTCATACGGCAGTGTTTCCCAGTCCGGCAGCAAATGCACCTCGAGGTCTTTCGCAAAATAAGGAATCTCATCCATTAGGCGCTGTGCTTCAAACGCGCTGGCAGTGAGGACCACCAAGGGCGTTTGTGTGGCTTTTAAATCACAGGCTAACGCAGCCAATGCTTTACTATCCAGGCCCTGACTTTGAAATGAAAACCGCTGTGGGTGCCCGATCACGGGAAGTGAAACTGCCATAAAAAGTTAAGATCTTATTGCTGAGGTTAGGTGAGTATTTCTTGGCGAATCTGCCGAGTTTGCTATTATAACTGTAAGCGTCCACTGACAGTGATGCAAACACGCGAGATGCGAGAGCGATTAAGGTGCAACAGAGCAGCACGGAGAACACATGATGAACGATAAACAAGCCGTCGCGCTGGAAGCCGCCAGCTACGTCAAACACGATATGATCGTCGGACTGGGCACAGGGTCTACTGCCAATTATTTTATTGAGGCGCTGGCTGCCCGCCAGCAACAATCACAATTGCGCGTGGCCACCGTTGCCAGCTCCAACATCAGTATGATCAAGGCACAAAGCGCGGGCTTGACAGTGTTGAGCTTATCACAGCTCAGCCAGATCGATTTGTATGTCGACGGTGCTGATGAAATTACGCCAGACAATGCCCTACTCAAAGGGCGCGGCTATGATCTGGTGATGGAAAAATTATTGGCCAAAGCCGCCAAACAATTTATTGTCGTTGCCGATCGCAGCAAATTGGTCGAGCGCATCGGCAGCCAATACCCTATCCCGATTGAAGTCATGCCATTTGCCTGGCAAGCCGCCAAACGCAGTATCGAGGCTATGGGTGGCGTTGGCGAATTGCGCCAAAATGCGGCAAAAGATGGCCTGTGTGTCACCAGCCATGGTAGCTTGGTGCTAGATATGCGCTTTGATGCCAACCTGGATGCAGATCAATTGAATGCCTTACTCAATAATGTTCCCGGCGTGGTTGAGCATGGCATATTTGCCAAACTAGCCACCACCATCCTGATCGCAGATCAAGGCAAGATTGAGTCACGCATTTAGCGTGAAACGCAAACCGTATGTGGGAGGGTTCTGGCAAGTCAACACCATCAGCATGGCTAAAAGTCATGCTGGTGACCTTGTGCACCACGTTGCTGGCTTGCAGTGACGCCAACAGCCCCAAACACCTTACGCCAAGCAAAGCCAAGCCTGACCCCTACACCATCCGCTTTGTCACCATTAACAGCCCCAGCACTTATTTTATTGACAGCCAAAATAACTACGCCGGGCTTGAGTATGACTTAGCCAAACGATTTGTCGCGTTTTTAGGCGAGCCCTATAAACTCGAATTTATCGTGGTCGACAATTTCGCTAAGGTGTTCCCGACCTTGCTTAAAGGAGATGCCGACATTGCCGCCGCAGATATCAGCATCACTGCTGCCCGCAAACGCCAAGTATTATTTGGGCCGGCCTTTAACCAAGTGCAATCCATGGTGGTTTATAACCGCGATAAAAATAGCGAACCCAATCAAGCCGATGCCCTGCTGCAAAAACGCATTGTGTTGCCCAAAAGCACTAGTTTTGTCGAACGCATGCGTGAATTACAGTCGAAGGTGCCGGCGCTGACCTGGAAAGAAACCGAGAAACTCAGCTCAGAGCAACTCATTGAAGCCGTGGCCCGCAATGAAATCGACTTCACGGTAGCCGACAATCATCTCGTCGCCATCATGCAATATAACTACCCGCAACTGGATGCGGGCATGATGCTGGGCCCCGCGGATAAGATTGGCTGGGCACTCAACAAGCTGCATGGTGAAGCACGGTTAAAACAAGTGCAGGCGTTTTTCAAACAGATTGAAAAAGATGGCACTTTACGTAACTTGCTAGACCGTTATCACGGCCATACCAAACGCCTAAAACCAGTGGATGTAACTACTTTTTTAAGCAAATCCCAAACATTGCTGCCCAAATATGTCCGCTTATTTAAAAGCGCACAAGAAATCACTGATATCGATTGGCGTTTGCTGGCTGCGCTTAGTTACCAAGAATCACATTGGGATAACTACAGCACTTCACCGACCAACGTCCGCGGGCTGATGATGCTTACCGAGCAGACCTCTAACATGATGAATGTGACAGACCGGCTAGACCCCAAACAAAGTGTCATGGCAGGCGCCAAATTTTTGTTGTGGATGAAAGACCGCATCCCGGCGCGCATCCCAGAGCCAGACAGAACCTTTATGACGCTAGCAGCCTACAACAACGGCGTCGGCCACCTTGAAGACGCGCGCATCATCGCGCAAAAACTGGGGCTCAACCCCGATAGCTGGGCCGATGTCAAACGCGGCTACCAGCTACTCAACGACCCGGCTTATTACGTCAACACTAAACATGGCTACTGCAGCTGTGGCGCCCCAGTGATTTACACCGAACTCGTCCGCAGCTATTACCAGATTATGCAAAAATACTTTCCGGCTTATGACCCGGGCGTAGACCCTTACAAGATCGCAGAAATGCAAATGCCTTGGCTGCTCGCCAAGGCATCTTAATAGACAGCCTTTAGAAGCCGCGTTTGCAATCGGCTTATCTCACCCCGTTCAAAGCCTTGCCGTAGCTATCTTTTGTCACAGGACAGTTGACCACAATATCTGTCACCTTCAGTGAAACCTCTCCTTGCTCCTCTGCTGACAACAATTCACTTTCAGACTTCAGCACGCGCATCCGATCAGCCTTGATCCAATTCACTAACACCAGCCGCCACAAGGGACTGTAATTTTTATCCGCATTATCGCCGCCAATAGGTAAAGGTGCTGACTGAAAAATACTGATCTGCTCAGCGCCGGGAAACTTATACACTCGCTCTAAAATAGAGCGCCCCCCATGCTCAGAAATGGCATCGCGTAAACGTGGCACATAATTGATCCCGGCTGCCTTTGCCATGGTTAAATCTGAAATATCTGTCGTCACATACGCGACTTTTTTGCCATCTACCCACGCATGATTCAAAGGTAACACCGTCTCAGTGCGCCCCAAATCCACCGGCCTAGTAGCACAAGCCGCCAACATACCAACCATCATCAAAACAGCCAATCTAGCCAAATTCATTTTTCAACCACCCCCTGATTGTTCATCTCAAAAAACCAACATGACACACTTGATATCGTCCTATGATAAGGAAGATAAACAAAAAAATCCTTCGGATAAGGCACGTTTTTACATGACCTTTCACCACTTTCTTTTCTGAGCGGCTTGTCTAAGAAAGCAGCGCTTTCATCAGTGGGAGAGGCAAGTGGGTGAACGCGTATGTAGATTGAGGCATGCCCATGCGCGACATCATCGCTGCCATGCCCTTAAACAGTAGTAGATTAGAAATGAAAATGCCCTAACGATTAGATAGGGCATTGGCGACTGACGAGCGCTATATTTGCGCTTTAACTCAGAGGCTGAGCACGGTTTTACCGCCCATGTAAGGTTGCAGGGCTTTTGGAATCGTGACAGATCCATCGGCTTGTTGATTGTTTTCCAGCACCGCCACCAGCGTACGCCCCACAGCCAAACCAGACCCGTTCAGGGTATGCAACAATTCTGGTTTGCCGTTGGCATTACGGAAACGGGCTTGCAGGCGCCGCGCCTGAAAGGCTTCGCAGTTAGAGACCGATGAAATCTCGCGGTATGTATTTTGTGCTGGCAACCAGACTTCGAGGTCGTAGGTTTTAGTGGCACCAAAGCCCATGTCCCCAGTGCACAGTGAGACGACACGATAAGGGAGTTCTAGTGCTTGAAGAATCGCCTCAGCATGGCCGACCATCTCTTCTAATACTTGGTAGCTCGTGTCTGGATGCACAATCTGCACCATCTCGACCTTATCAAACTGATGCTGGCGGATCATGCCTTTGGTATCGCGACCATAAGAGCCAGCCTCTGAGCGAAAGCATGGCGTGTGTGCGGTGAGTTTAATCGGCAGGCGATCTAGCGGCACAATTTCATCACGTACGGTGTTGGTCAGCGTCACCTCTGAAGTGGGAATCAGATAAAGCGTGCTGTCGTTGTGAGGCACTGCGAACAAGTCTTCTTCGAACTTTGGGAGCTGACCAGTGCCCACCAGCGTCTCGCGGTTGACCAGATACGGCGTGTAGCATTCCGTGTAGCCGTGTTTTTCGGTTTGCGTATCGAGCATGAATTGCGCAATCGCACGATGCAGCTTGGCGATCTGTCCTTGCATAAAGGTAAAACGTGCGCCAGAAAGCTTGGCACCGGTATCAAAATCTAATCCCAGTGGCGCCCCAACATCGGCGTGGTCTTTCACCTCAAAGTCAAACTGACGCGGTGTGCCCCAACGACGCACTTCAACGTTTTGTGATTCATCCTGGCCGACGGGTACACTCTCGTGCGGGAGGTTGGGCACGTTTTGCATCAATGCCAGCATGTTGGCTTGAATATCATTGAGCTGTGCTTCAGCAGCTTTTAATTCGTCACCCAAGCCGGCGACTTCGGCCAAAATAGCACTGGCATCTTCCCCTTTGGATTTCGCGATTCCGATTTGCTTAGAGGCGGCATTGCGCTTAGCTTGCAAATTTTCAGTATTGGTTTGTATCGTTTTGCGGTGCGCTTCAAGTGCTTTAAACACCTCCACAGGAAAAACAAACTTGCGGGCCGCTAGACGCGTCACAACGGTGTCTAGCTCATTTCTAAGTTGTTGTATCTCTAACATAAGTACTTTCTATTTCAATCGGTGTTGATCAGCCAACAATTACTTTTTCGCTTTTTTATCCAGTGCTTTCAGATGTTGCAGCTTTTCACTTATTTTACCTTCCAAACCGCGCGGCGTGGGCTGGTAAAAAGGTTGCGGTTCTAAATCATCAGGAAAATATTGTTCGCCTGCAGCATAAGCGTCAGGCTCATTGTGCGCATAACGATATTCTTTGCCGTAGTCGAGCGCTTTCATCAGCTTGGTTGGCGCGTTTCTGAGGTGTAAGGGCACCGGGCGGGATTTGTCTTGTGCCACGAAGGCCTTGGCCTGATTATAAGCCATGTAACCCGCGTTACTTTTGGCGGCGACAGCGAGGTAAATCACCGCCTGCGCCAATGCCAACTCGCCCTCGGGGCTGCCCAGACGCTCAAAGGTCAGGGCAGCATCGTTGGCAATTTGCATGGCGCGCGGGTCGGCGAGGCCGATATCTTCCCAGGCCATCCGGATGATACGTCGGGCAAGATACAATGGCTCCGCACCGCCATCGAGCATGCGCATCAGCCAATACAGGGCCGCGTCCGGGTTAGACCCTCGCACCGACTTATGTAACGCAGAAATCTGGTCATAAAAAGCCTCGCCGCCTTTATCAAATCGACGCAATTTGCTGGCCATGGTGGACTGCAAAAAAGCTTCATCGATCTGTTGCAGCCCTGCGGAAACCGCACCATACAACAAACCCTCGGCAAAATTGAGCAGGCGTCTAGCGTCACCATCGGCATACGCCAATACTTGCTCAATCACCGTTTCGTCAAAGCTGACTGCTGGCGCGACTTTGCGTCGCGCGCGCTCAAGCAGTTGTGCAAGTTCGGCTTCGGTCAGCGCGTTAAGCACGAACACCTGGGCGCGACTCAATAAGGCACTGTTCACCTCAAAAGAAGGGTTTTCGGTGGTGGCACCGATAAATGTAATCAGCCCACTTTCAACATAAGGCAAAAAGGCGTCTTGCTGACCTTTGTTGAACCGGTGCACCTCATCAACAAACAAAATGGTATTACGGCCGGTTTGCTGCAAGGTGTGCTCGGCACGTTCGACTGCCTCACGGATGTCTTTGATGCCGGACAATACTGCGGATAACGGCACAAACTCGGCCTCCGCCGTGAGTGCGATTAAACGCGCCAACGTGGTTTTACCTACCCCTGGCGGCCCCCATAGAATCATCGATGGCAACTTGCCGGACTCAAAAGCACGGCGTAACGGTTTGCCCTCGCCGAGCAAATGGGTTTGGCCCACCACTTCATTCAGGGTTTTGGGGCGTAATTGTTCCGCAAGCGGCACAGAAGAAGGGGTTTGTGGTTCGAACAAAGAGGACATGGCTGTGAGCGATGGGCGACGGTTATTCGCCGACCACATCTACCCCTTTAGGCACCGTGAACAGAAACTGGTTGGCGTTGAGCGTTGGATTCACCTCGACACTGCTAAATTCGATATGCGTGCTCTGTCCAAATGCGTCTACCAACCGCATCTCGGCGAGTTTACTGTGGTCAAACGAGATAATGACCACCTGAAATCCACTGTCTTTTTGCTTTGGTTTGGCTTGCACACGTTGCATGCCCTCAAAGTCTAGCAACCGAGATAGCCTGAACGTTTCCTCGACATTGGGCCCGCCTGCCAATAAAGCAGCCGGACTGGTGCCCAAGACTTTATCTACCGTGCGCACAGTCACTTGCTGCAAATCCACATCGAACAAAAACACTTGGCGGCCATCACTGATGATCTGCTGCTCATAAGGTTTTTGGTAATCCCAGCGAAACTTGTTTGGCCGTTGCAATAGCATGACCCCGTTCACCTCTTGGACTTTGCGCCCTTTTTGGTCGAACACCGTTTGCTTAAAGTTAGCACGCATAGCATGCGTGCTCTGATAAAACTGCTTCAAATCGTCAACGCCATCGGCGAATGCGGCACTGAGCATGCACCAGCTGGCGCAGGCAATCAGTATATGGGTCCAACGGTTAGTCATGGTCGCCTCCAGCTTTCACTAATACTTCTCGGTTACCATTGCTTTGCATGGCCGAGACCAGGCCGGCCCGCTCCATGTCTTCAATGAGCCTGGCTGCGCGGTTATAACCTATCCGTAATTGACGTTGTACCGATGAAATCGACGCACGCCGGGTTTTGAGTACAATGGCCACGGCCTCATCGTACAAAGGATCTTTTTCACCGCCTGCATCGCCGCCGCCAGTCATGGCGTCAAGCTCGCCACCCTCAGTTTCGTTGGTCAGAATGCCTTCAATGTAGTTAGGTTCGCCCTGCGCCTTGAGGAAGTTGACCACATTATGCACTTCGCCGTCACTGACAAAAGCCCCATGAATGCGTTGCGGGTAGCCGCTTCCCGGCGGCAGATACAGCATATCGCCCTGCCCCAACAAGGTTTCTGCACCCATTTGGTCTAGAATCGTACGTGAGTCAATTTTGCTTGAAACCTGAAACGCTACGCGCGTGGGCACGTTGGCTTTAATTAAGCCGGTGATCACGTCCACCGAAGGTCGCTGTGTGGCAAGCACTAGATGTATGCCCGATGCACGGGCCTTTTGCGCCAAGCGGGCAATTAATTCTTCAACCTTTTTGCCCACCACCATCATTAAATCAGCCAATTCGTCAATCATGACAACAATTAAAGGCATCTCTTCCAGCGGCTCAGGCTCGTCCGGCGTCAAGCTAAATGGATGGGGAATCGACACGCCTTGTTTTTTGGCTTCTTGAATTTTTTGGTTGTAGCCCGCGAGGTTGCGCACACCAAGGGTGGACATCAATTTATAGCGGCGTTCCATCTCGGCCACGCACCAGTTCAAGGCATTAGCCGCCTGGCGCATATCGGTCACCACCGGTGCCAGCAAATGCGGAATACCCTCATACACCGACAACTCAAGCATTTTCGGGTCAATTAAAATCATGCGTACACGGCTGGCTTCAGACTTGTACAACAAACTTAAAATGAGCGCGTTAATCGCCACTGATTTCCCTGAGCCGGTAGTACCTGCCACCAGCACATGTGGCATCTTGGCCAAATCGGCGACAATCGGTTTGCCCGCAATGTCTTTACCCATGGCAATCGCCAGCGGTGAACTTTGGTCAGCATAGGCTTGACTACCCATGATCTCAGACAAAGAGACGATCTGTCGTTTAGGGTTAGGAATCTCGAGGCCCATGTAGCTTTTGCCAGGGATGGTTTCGACCACGCGCACACTGATCACAGACAGCGCACGCGCCAAGTCTTTGGCTAAGTTAGTGATTTGGCTGCCCTTGACGCCGGGTGCCGGATCTAGCTCATAGCGTGTAATCACCGGGCCGGGTTGTGCGGTGACGACTTTGATCTCAATGCCAAAGTCCATTAACTTGCGTTCAATCAAGCGTGAAGTAAAGTCCAAGGTCTCGGCAGATTGCAGTTCAACTGACTGATTCGGCGCATCCAGCAAATGTAGTGGCGGCAAGCCCTCTTGCTCGATGGCTGCAAACAGCACTGCCTGCTTTTCTTTTACCACGCGCTCACTGGGCTCAATGACCACCTCGGGCACGGTAATTTCAACCGGCTTGCGATCTTCAACACGCTTACGCTCCGCCTCGACAAATTCTTCGCGCGCCTGAAACGCCTGACGACCGACTTTGCGGTCCTGCCAGTCTTGATACTTGAGCAGACTCCATTGGTAGCTCGCGATCACCCATTCGCCCAACTGCTCGCTCATATTGATCAATGACCAGCTGGTAAACAAGCTAAAGGCAATGGCAAAAAGCACCAGCAACAACATGGTAGAACCTGCAAAACCAAACATGTTGCGCAGCAAGTGATCGATGCCGCTGCCAATCACACCGCCTTGCTGCAAGGGAAAATCTGCTGGAAAGCTCACCAAATGCCCAGACTCCAATGCCGCCGACGCCAGCAACATCAGCGCAAACCCAACACCGTTTAACCACCAATCATGCTTTTCAACGGGGTCTTGATGCAGACGATGGTACATCAGCCAAACTAGGTAAAAAGCCAGTATTACAAACCACCAAGAAGAAAAGCCGAACAAAGATAAAAAGATGTCGGATACCCAAGCGCCAACGGCACCGCCGGCGTTATGAATCGTGTCGTCCTCGCCGACAGAGTGGGTCCAGCCTGGATCTTGGTGCGAATATGTGGCCAAAATCACGGCCAAAAAGAAGCCGAGTGCAGCCAGCGCAATCCAACTGACCTCTCTGAGCAGCTTTGCGTCACGTAGCTGTTTTTCCGTCGAAACTTTTTCAAGACGGACGTTAGCGACTTTTTTCTTATTAAAAAACAATATGTTGTCTCTTTCTTTGCAAGAGTGAACTTAAATGATTATAACAAAATCAAATTGCAGTCAGGGAGACGAGGTTCTAAAATAAACAAACCACAGCCAAGGAGAACATATGGATATCGGAATTAACAATGAAAATCGCCAGGAAATCGCGCAGGGTTTATCTAAACTGCTGGCTGATACCTATACTTTATATCTTAAAACGCATTATTTTCATTGGAACGTCACCGGACCGATGTTCAACACGCTACACCTGATGTTTG
>Ga0066445_1000325_pt1 | contig 14349 bp, 10 predicted proteins | sample LakWasMet67_HOW9_2_FD_59533 | JGI IMG/M metagenome (GOLD analysis project Ga0066445, IMG submission 59533) | Freshwater sediment methanotrophic microbial communities from Lake Washington under simulated oxygen tension - Sediment Metagenome 67_HOW9 | ecosystem: Environmental > Aquatic >...
GGTGAACACCATGCGCGATGCTTTTCGCAAAACCGACGATGTGCTGGATGTGGCGGGGGTAGAACAAAAATTTGGCGTGCCCCCGACTCAAATGATCGACTACCTGACCTTGGTCGGCGACACCGCTGACAATGTCCCCGGCGTAGAAAAAGTGGGGCCGAAAACGGCTATTAAATGGCTGACTGAATATGGCTCACTTGATAACATCGTCGCGCATGCCGACCAAATCAAAGGCGTAGTGGGTGAAAACTTGCGCAAAGCCTTACCTTGGCTGCCAACCGCACGTGAATTGATTACCATCCGTTGTGACATCGGACTATGCGAGCATTTTGACGCACTGATTGCACAACCACCCGACAAAGCGAAGCTGCTGGCATTATTCGACCATTTTGAGTTTAGAAGCTGGAAGCGCGATTTAGATAAACTCGCAGATGGCACTGCTGACGCGGCAATAGGGTCTAGCCCTGCAACGACGGCGCCTGCACCACAAGCAAGCGCGCCGCAGACGCACTACACACCAGATACACGTCGCCTGTACCAGACCGTCGTTACTGAAGAGGCGCTGGATCAGTGGCTGGTGAAACTGCAACAGGCCGAGCTCATGTGTTTTGATACCGAGACCACCTCACTGGATGCCATGCAAGCCCGTATTGTTGGCGTATCGTTTAGCGTCACGCCGGGGGAGGCCGCCTATGTCCCGTTGCGGCACGACTATTTTGATGCGCCGACGCAATTGCCTCTAGAGGCCACGCTCAACAAATTGAAGCCAATTTTAGAGAATGCGGCGATCAAAAAAGTGGGCCAAAACCTCAAATACGACATGCATGTGCTGGCCAATCATGACATTCACTTGCAAGGCGTGGCGCATGACACCTTATTAGCGTCGTATGTGTTTGAGAGCCACAAAGGCCACGGCATGGACGAACTCAGCGAACGCCACTTGGGCATTGCGCCGATCTCCTATGAATCTGTCGCGGGCAAAGGCGCCAAACAAGTCAATTTTAGTCAGGTCACCGTTGAGCAAGCGTCTGAATACGCTGCAGAAGATGCGGACATTACTTTGCAGCTACATCAGGCCCTTTACCCGCAAGTGAGCGCCTCCGACAAACTCCTGTTTATCTATGAAAAGATTGAGCTGCCCAGCATGTTGGTATTGCAACACATGGAGCGCAATGGCGTGTTCATTGATAGCCACATGCTTCAGCGCCAAAGCAATGAAATCGGCCTGCGCTTGATGGAAATTGAAAAACAGGCTTTTGAGCTGGCTGGGCAACCTTTCAACCTCGGCAGCCCCAAACAATTACAAGAAATCCTGTTTGGTAAACTGGGCATCAAACCGCTGAAAAAGACCCCTTCTGGTGCGCCCTCTACTGACGAAGATGTCTTACAAGAACTGGCGCTGGATTATCCCTTACCAAAAGTCATTCTTGAACATCGAAGCCTAGCGAAGCTGAAGTCGACTTATACCGACAAACTGCCAAAAATGATCAATCCGCAGACTGGGCGCGTGCATACCAACTACAATCAGGCGGTTGCGATTACAGGCCGACTGGCGAGCGCAGACCCTAACCTGCAAAACATCCCGGTGCGCACTGCCGAAGGCCGCCGTATCCGCGAAGCTTTTATCGCACCGCCGGGGGCGCACATTGTGTCTGCCGACTACTCACAAATTGAATTACGCATCATGGCGCACTTATCGCAAGATGCAGGCATGTTGCGCGCATTTGCCAACAATGAAGACATTCATCGCGCGACTGCCGCCGAAATTTTTGGCGTGGAGCGCACGGCCGTCGACAACGAGCAGCGCCGCTATGCCAAAGTGATTAACTTTGGTTTGATTTACGGCATGAGTGCATTCGGCCTCGCACAAAACCTCAACATTGAACGCAGCGCCGCAGCCAACTACATCGAACGCTACTTTGCCCGCTATCCAGGCGTGCGCCAATACATGAGCGATACGCGCGAGCTGGCGAAACGCCAAGGCTATGTGGAAACCATTTTTGGCCGGCGACTGTGGGTGCCCGAAATCAATAGTGCCAATGTGCAAAGACGTAATGGCGCCGAACGCGCTGCGATCAATGCCCCTATGCAGGGCACAGCTGCTGATTTGATCAAATTGGCCATGATTGCGGTGCACCAGTGGCTCACACAGGAAAACCTACAATCGAAGCTGATCATGCAAGTCCATGATGAACTGGTGCTAGAAGTGCCAGAGGCTGAACTCGCATTGGTGCAGGCGCAACTGCCCATACTCATGCAAGGCGTCGCCAAGCTGGATGTGCCGCTATTGGCCGAAGTAGGCACCGGCAACAATTGGGAAAGTGCCCACTAGTGGCATCGCCATGGTAAGGTAACGTCTCTATCACTCAGGAGCATCTGCTATGAAATCGTCGCTCATTATCGGCATTATTTTGATTGCGCTCGGCACCGCCGGATTAGTACTTAAGGGCTTTAGTTATGAGAGCAAAGAGACCGTAGCAAAAATCGGCTCTTTAGAAGCCAGTGCAGAAATCAGCAAAGACGTCAGCATCCCACAACCATTGAGCATCATCGTGCTGGTTGCCGGGGTTGGCTTTTTACTGGTCGGCTTGAAAAAATAATTGAACGCAGGCAAGCACTTTCAAAGCGCTGCTGCCAGTCATTTCTGACAGGATTTTCCTACACTGTCTGACAGATCAGCCTACGGGTTATGGGTATTATTCGGGTTCATCAAAACAAGGGAGTTTGAAATGCTTTGGACGATACTCGTAGGCATTATTGCTGGCTGGCTGGCCGGTGTCATTATGAAGGGCGATGGCTTTGGATTGGTCTGGGACCTGATTCTGGGCATTGCCGGCGCGGTGGTCGGTGGCTGGCTATTTGGCTTGCTTGGTTTGAGTGCCAGCGGTGGCATGATCGGTAGCATTATTGTGGCCACTATCGGTGCCGTGTTCCTGATTTTTATCTCGCGTTTGTTACGATCCGCCTGATCGAAGCACAACCGCCATCGGCGATGACTGGTAGTCATCGCCTTTTTTATTTTGCGTCACTGAAAACCTATGCTTGGGTGCGATGCTCTACTCAGGTAATATTTCGCAACCTGCTTCTCATTTTTAAGTTATGCAATCATTTGGCATCTATATCATTGGCGATGAAATCCTGTCTGGAAAGCGACAAGACGCCCACCTGAGTAAGGTGATTTCGTTGCTTTCAGCCCGCGGCTTACACCTCAGTTGGGCGCATTTCATTGGCGACATCCCTGCACAAATCACTAGTCACCTCAAAGCCAGCATGGCGCGTGGTGATGTGGTGTTCAGTTTTGGCGGGATTGGGGCCACGCCGGATGACCACACACGGCAATGTGCTGCCGCAGCCGCAGGCGTGCCGATTGTGCGGCATGCAGAAGCGGTAGCGAATATCGAAGCACAATATGGTGAGACCGCTTACCCCAAACGGGTGCTCATGGCAGACTTTCCGCAAGGTTGCGATTTGATTCCAAACCCGGTCAATCGGGTAGCTGGATTCAGCCTGCATCAGCATTATTTTGTGCCGGGGTTTCCAGAGATGGCCCACCCGATGGTGGAATGGGTCCTCGAGACTTATTACAGCCATCTATTTCATGCTGAAGATTATCAGGAACAATCGATCGTCGTGACCGAAGCTGGTGAAAGTGACATGATTGATTTAATGAACCAGATGTTAAGCCAGTATCCTACGCTGAAACTGTTCAGTTTACCGCGCGCCAATCAACGCCGCACGACTGAAGTCGGCATGAAAGGACAAAGCGACCTCGTCACACAAGCCATGATTGAGCTGAAAGCGGGTGTCTCAGCACTCGGCTACCCTTGGGTAGACGTATAAGCCATGCAATGCCGTCCGCAGTGCGGCGCGTGTTGCATTGCGCCTTCGATCACCAGCCCCATTCCTGGCATGCCCGCAGGCAAACCAGCAGGCGTGCCTTGCATTCAACTAGACGATTTATTCAGATGCAAATTGTTTGGAAAGCCAGAGCGGCCGGATTTTTGTGGTGGCTTGCAGCCGAGTCTTGACATGTGTGGTGATGCAGATCAGCCGCGCGAGTACGCGATGCGCTGGCTGCATGCGCTAGAGTTAGCTACGCAGCCAGCATCGAAAAAATAAGTTTGAATACTGGATTAGTGTTTGCGATATGCCCAGCGCATCATTGCCAAGCCAACCAGAATCATAGGTAAACACAACCACTGCCCCATACTGAGGCCCAGCGACAGCAGGCCTAAAAAGCTGTCAGGTTCGCGGGTAAACTCCACCACAAAACGGAAGCTGCCATAACACAGCAAAAACAATGCTGAGACTGCGCCAATGGGTCGTTTTTTGCCAGCAAACGTCCATAACACCAAAAACAATACTAAACCTTCTAACGCAAACTCGTACAGTTGTGATGGATGCCGTGCAACTGCATCGACCGCAGGAAACACCATGCCCCAGTTTGCTTCGGTTGGGCGCCCCCACAACTCCCCATTGATAAAATTGCCCAGTCGGCCTGCACCAAGGCCAATCGGCACTAAAGGCGCGACGAAATCCATCAGTTGCAGCCAGATCACCCCGCGTTTACGCGCGAACAGGGCCATGGCCACCATCACACCAATAAAGCCGCCATGAAAAGACATACCGCCTTGCCACAGCGCAAGAATCTCCTGTGGATGATGCATAAAATACACCGGCTGATAAAACAAAACGTAGCCCAGGCGCCCGCCAAACACTACACCAAGCGCAATGTAAAACAGCATATCGTCCGGATCACGCGCCTGCCAAGGGGAAGCCGGATCTAATGCAAGCAAGCGTTTAACCTGATACTGCCCAAGCCACAAGCCGCCAAAAAAACCCACCAGATACATCAAACCATACCAGTGGATGCCAAAACTGCCAATTTGTAATGCGATGGGATTAAATCCGGGATGAATCAACATACCACTTCACCGTGAAAAAAATTGAATTATACCTGCTCGCAAGCACTCCGTTGCGGACAGTTACCGCGCCGCGTCGGGGGGCATCCGCCATACCGCCAGCAGACTAATCAGCGCCATGATAGACAGATAGCCACCTACCCAAGGCAGACCGCCGAACTGCACCAGCGCTTGGGCAATGGCTGGGGCAAATGAAGCGCCCAAAATTCCCCCTAGTTGATAACTCAGCCCGGCACCGCTATAGCGCACTGCGACCGGAAACTGCTCGGGCAAAAACGCCCCCATGGGCGCAAAGGTGACCCCCATCAAAAAAAGTGCACAAAACAGGAAGAGTAAAATGTAGACCCAACTGCCACTACCGAGCATGGGGGACAGCGCGAATCCAAGCATGATCGCCAGACACTGCCCGCTCATCAGCACCGGCCGTCTGCCGAGTCGATCAGCCCACCAGGCAGCCATCGGCGTTGCGAGTGCCATGCCAATGACCGCGATGCACAACAATCCTAAAAACAATGGGCGCGACATGTGTAGGGTTTGCGTCCCATAACTCAGGCAAAACACGGTTGCCGTGTAAAACAAGTGATAACACACACCCATGGCGAGTGCACCGAGCCAAATAGCCTTGCCATGCTGTGAAAGCAATGCTTTTAACGGCCAGCGATGAAGATGGTGGGCAGACTGTGCCTGCGCAAACACGGGTGTCTCGGCCAATTTAAACCTGACATATAAACCAACAATGACCAGCGCGGCACTGATCACAAAAGGCACCCGCCAACCCCACTGCTCAAACTGCGTCTCTGTCAGCCCTAGGCTCAATCCCAGAAAAGTCAGTGTTGCCAGCAAAAAACCGATGGACGGTCCGAGTTGCGGAAACATGCCGTACCAACTGCGCTGACCTGCAGGCGCATATTCGGTGGCCAACAAAGCGGCGCCTGCCCATTCGCCGCCGAGGCCAATGCCTTGTCCGAATCGCAACAGGCATAGCAATACCGGCGCCCAGACGCCCCAAGCGGCATATCCAGGCAACAGTCCGATCAAAAAGGTGGCGCTCCCCATGACCAGCAATGAGGCTGCCAATGTTGATTTACGCCCGATGCGATCACCAAAGTGACCAAATAGTACGGCACCAAACGGCCGCGCAATAAAAGCCAGACCAAAGGTAAGCAAGGCGTTTAACGATTGCATGGCAGGGTCGCTGGCGGGGAAAAAAACCTGACCGATCACCAAGGCTGCGGCCATGGCATAAATATAAAAATCGTAAAACTCGATGGCAGTACCAATAAAGCTGGCGAAGGCGATATGTTTGATAGAGGGCGTAGTCATCCCGTCATCTTAAAGGGCATTGCTAGCATTTGCCTAGCCAAAAAAATGGGGTAACGATCGCTCGTTACCCCGGTGCATACATACGCAATCCGAATTACTTTTTCGTTTGCGCCTCGGCCGTCACACTGTCAGGCTTCCAACCACCACCGAGCGCTTTGAACAAATCCACTGAAGCGGTCAACGTGTTCTGACGGCTCTGCACCACAGCCTGTGTGGCTTCATTATGGTTGCGTTGCGCATCTAACACTTCAAGATAGCTGGTATAACCCGCTTCGTAACGATTTTTAGCCACGCGTAAAATATTGCCGGTGGTTTTTTCCTTGGCTTCAGCTAACTGTTCTTGCTCACGATATTGCTGTGCGTTGACCAAGGCATCACTCACCTCGGTAAAAGCGGTTTGCAAGGTGTTTTGATAGGTCGCTAGCATTTGCTTTTGCTGTGCCGTGGCCTGATCAACGCGGGCATTGAGACGACCGCCGTTAAAGATCGGTAGATTGATATCAAGCCCCAGCGACCAAACGCGTGCAGGGGATTTGAGTAGATTATTCAGCGCGATACTTTCGCCACCGTAGGTCGTCGACAACGAAATACTAGGGTAAAACGCTGCACGTGCTACCGCGATATTGGCATTGGCAGACACCATGTCTTGTTCCGCCTGACGCACATCCGGCCGCGCCTCCATCAGGGCAGAAGGCAAACCGGTTGGAACGATCGGCGGCGTCGGCATGGTCATGAGATCCCCTGCAGCAATTTTTAAGCCGAGGTCATTGGTCAACAAGCCAATCTGATGCTCACTCAAGGCACGTAGACGCTTCAGTTCTAGTGCTTGGGTTTGCAACGTGGTCACCACTAACTCTGCCTGATGGGCATCGAGAATCGTCGCAACGCCCCCTTCCACTCTGCGCTTAGCGAGGTCGAGGCTGTCTTGCGCCGTTTTCAGGTTTTGAGTATTGACCAGCAGCTGCGCATCAAGGCTACGGATCATCAAATAATGATTCGTCACCAGACTGGACAACGACCAAGACACAGCCTCTTTGGCATAACGCGTGGCCAGCAATTGGGCACGTGCTGCCTCATTGGCGCGACGAAGCTTACCCCATAGATCCAACTCATAACTACCATTTAAACCGACTTTGTAGGTTTTACGCGGGTTGTTACCAAAGACCGGAAACACCCCAGACTCCGTGACGCGGTTGCGCAAGCCGGAGCCCGTTGCGGTAACGGTTGGCAATAAGTTGGCACCAATCTCCCGCATTTGCGCATCGGCTTCTTCAATCCGCGCTACGGCAAGTTGCACGTTGTTATTTTTTGCCAGTGCAGTGTCAACCAGCTGGTTTAACTGACTGTCGTTAAACAAGGTCCACCATTGTTGCAAGGCCAGTTGCTGCTCGGCACTCAATTCGCCCGCGCCGGTGTCGCCATATTGTGCAGGCACCGCTGCTGCCGGCCGCGAATATAGGTCGCCCAACATTTGGCAACCCGTCATCGACAAGGTCACCAAGCCCAGCAGCAATGACTGCTGTATCGGTTTAAATACAATCTTCATTGTCGGTGTCATACCGATTCCTCTTCTGAAATGTGCCCATGGTGGCGCACTTTTTTCTCATTGGTCAACCAAGTAAAGAACAATGGGATAAAGATAGTGGCAATGAATGTCGCTATCAACATACCGCCAAACACCCCAGTCCCCATCGATTGACGCGCTGCCGCACCGGCACCGGTGGCAAATACCAGTGGGATGATGCCAAGCATAAACGCCATCGACGTCATGACAATCGGTCTGAAACGTAGACGCGCTGCTTCTAACGCCGCCTCAGCCAATGGCATGCCTTCTTCCATTTTTTGTGAGGCAAACTCCACAATCAGAATCGCATTTTTAGCCGCCAACCCGATGAGGGTGATCAAACCAATCTGGAAGTAGATATCGTTGTTCATGCCGCGAGTGAGCACCGCTATCAACGCGCCTGTCATCGCAAATGGAATCGCCATAATCACCGCTAATGGCAGTGCCCAGGTTTCAAATTGCGCGGCCAGAATCAAGAACACCATAATCGTGGCAAAGGCAAACGCCACCAGCGCAGCAGAACCCGTACGGTTTTCTTGATAGGCTTGGCCAGTCCAAGCGATTTGGTAGCCATCTGGCAGATTTTCCTTGGCAATTTTCTCTACCAATTTAATCGCATCGCCAGAACTGACGCCGGCGGCACCGCTACCAAACACTTTGGCAGACAGTAGCCCGTTATAACGCTCCAGTTGCTCGGCACCCACAATATTGCTTACTTTTGCCAGCGCAGACATCGGCACCATATTGCCGTTCGGATTTTCTTCGGTCGGTTGACTACGCACATACACCTTACCCAAATCTTCCGGCTTCATCCGATATTCGGCTTCCGCCTGCAGTTGCACGCGGTAGGTACGGCCACTGCGGTTAAAGTCGTTGACATATAGCGAGCCCATGGTGCTTTGCAAGGTCGCGTAGATGTCGGCAATTTTCACATTTTGTGACAACGCTTTCGCCTCATCGACCTCAATAAACAATTGCGGCACAGTCGGGCGGAAGAAGCTGTTAATCCCAGTCAATTGTGGGCTGGCACGCATGGCATCCATAAAGTTGTTCATCACTTGCGCCAACTTAATCGGATCGGTATCGCCATGACTTTGCACGTAGACCTCAAAACCACCGGCAGACCCTAAACCACGAATCGCTGGTGGGTTCACGGCAAAGCCCATGCCATCAGGTTGGCTCATGCCAACGCCAATCAACTTGCCCACCATCTGGTCGGCATTGGTCGTCCGCGCATCCCAGTCTTTCATTCGCACAAACATGGTCGCTGCGTTGGTTTTGTTGGCCCCAGTCAGCAACTCAAATCCATTCACCGCAAACTCATGCGCAGTGGCTGGGTCTTTGGCGATCGCAGCACGGATGTTTTCTGTGGTTTGTGAGGTGCGTTTCAAGGTGGCGCCATCCGGCATCACCACAATGCTGATCACATAGCCTTGGTCCTCAGGCGGCACAAAACCGCCGGGCACCGCACGGAACAAGAAAATCATCACAATCACCATGGCGCCAAACACCACCGCACCGATGATTTTATGATGCAAGGTCATTTTAACCGTGCCGGTATACAGATTTGTTAACCGATTAAAGCCACGGTTAAATGTTCTGAAAAAGGCATTTTCATGGTGACCATTTTTCAAAATCATCGCGCACAGGGCGGGCGTCAGGGTTAATGCCACCACGCCTGAAATCACCACCGAAATCGCCACCGTCACTGCAAACTGACGATATAGCTCACCCGCAATCCCGCCTTGGAAAGCCACCGGCACGAATACGGCACACAGCACCAGCACAATGGCTATGACCGCAGCCTGCACCTGCGCAATCGACTTAATCGCCGCATGCAAAGGATTCAGGTTTTCTTCCTTCATTAATCGTTCGGTGTTTTCTAACACCACAATGGCATCATCCACCACAATACCGATGGCCAGAATCATGGCAAATAAGGTCAGCAGGTTGATGGAGAAACCAAACAGATACAAGCCGGCAAAGGTACCGACAATCGAAATCGGTACTGCAATCATTGGAATCAGCGTCGCACGCCAGCTTTGTAAAAAGAGGAATACCACCAACACCACCAGAATCAGCGCCTCGCCAAAGGTGTGGAATACTTCTTTAATGGTTGCTTTTACAAAGTCACTGGTGTCATAAGGAATGTTGTAGTCCATGCCCTCAGGAAACTTGAGCTTTAACTCATTGACTTTCGCTTTGATGGCTTCGGCGGTCTCCAACGCATTGGCGCCACTTTGTAAAAAGATGGGCAGTGCCACACCAGGCTGCCCGTTCAGCGCTGACGCCACGTTATAGGTTTGTGCACCGAGCTCAATCCGAGCGACATCCTTCAAACGCAGTACGCCATTCGGGCCCTGCGCACGAATAATAATGTTGCCAAACTCTTCAGGCTCGATTAAGCGGCCTTTGGCGGTCACCGTAAACGCCAGTTGCTGATTCGGCAATGCCGGTTCGGCACCAATTTTACCGGCAGCATATTGCGCATTTTGTGCACTAATCGCTGCTGAAATATCACTGGTTGAGACACCTAATTGCGCCATACGATCCGGGCGCAACCACACGCGCATAGAGTAATCCTGACCACCAAAAATGGTCACGTCACCCACGCCCTTAATCCGTTTAAACTCGTCTAATACATTCAAAGTCGCGTAGTTGCTCAAAAACAACCGGTCATGCTCTTTCTTTTTAGAGATCAGCATCACCACCAACAGAATATCGTTAGATCGTTTCTGCACCACCACCCCGGTCCGACGCACATCCTCGGGCAAGCGCGGCAATGCAATATTGACGCGGTTGCTGACGTTGAACGTGGCCTGGTCGACATTGGTACCAATATCAAAGGTGGCGGTAATGGTTAAAGTGCCGCTACTGTCTGAGCTGGAGTTAAAGTACAGCAGGTTTTCAACGCCACTGAGTTGCTCTTCAATCGGCGCAGCCACGGTTCTAGATAACGTTTCGGCACTGGCACCAGGATAGCTGGCAGTAATCAGCACGGTTGGCGGCGCAATTTGCGGATATTGAGCGATCGGCAATTTAAATGCCGCCGCCAAACCTGCCAACACGATGATGATAGACAGCACGCTGGCAAAAATAGGCCGGGTGATAAAAAATCGGGTCATATCGTTTTCCCTGAGACGGGCCTGAATATCAAACGCAGGCCCCACATAACATGATTAAATCGAAAACAAGCTTCAAACCTAGTGCGTCTTAGCCTTTGGTTTTGTCGGCTGCAGGCGGCGCGGCGTCTGGGGCATGCGGTGCCACCGGCGCGCCTGGACGGACTTTGATCAGATTATCGGTAATCACCTGATCGCCGGCCGTCAACCCATTGAGCACCACCCAACGGTCATTAAACCAGCCACCCGCCACAATCGGGCGCGCTGCGGCAATGGTTTTACCTTCTTTGTCTTTTTCAGCCACAAACACAAATTTGCCTTGCTGGCCGGTCAAGATAGCGGTTTGCGGGATCAGGTATACCCCATCACGTTTACCAGTGGTCAGGCGCACCCGCACAAACTGCCCAGGCAACAACGCACGATCAGCATTCTGAAACTCAGCACGTAACTGTTGCGTGCCTAACGCAGGATCAATCTGGCTGGCCGAAAAGTTGATTTTGCCGGCCTGTGGATATTCCGTATTGTCTGCCAGAATCAAGCGCACATCCTGCACACGACCGGGCCGCAGATGCCCGCCCAAGGTCAACAGTTCAGATTCCGATAAACTAAAACGTACCCAAATCGGTGACACTTGTACAATGGTGCTCAACAAGGTGGTGTTGGCACTGGCCAGCGCACCTTCTGACAAGACAAAACGTCCACCAATGCCGCTTTCAGGCGCTTTGACATGGGTATAGGATAAATTCAATTCAGCTTCACGCAGCTGTGCCTGATATTGCAGCAGCGTTGCAGCGGCCACGGCGTTATCTGACGCGGCGTTGTCATATTCACGCTGACTAATCGAGCGCGTTTCGAGCAAGCCTTTCAAACGCTGTGCTTCACGCGCGGTTTGCTCAATGCGGGCTTTTTGCTGCGCAATCAACGCTTTGGATTGTTCCACTTGCAGTTGAAATGGCACCGGGTCGATCAGAAACATATCCTGACCAGCCTTGACTGGCTCACCCTCTTGATAGAGGCGCTTCAAGATAATGCCACCCACGCGTGGACGCACTTCAATTTGTTTGGCGCCCTCAGTTTGCGCCACTACTTCAGTTTGCACTGGCACTGTTTCTGCCGTGACCGTTTGTACCGTGACCGGCATCGGTGGCATGGCGCCCGCGGCCGGCGCTTGCCCACTGGATGATTTTCCGCAGGCGGTCAACGCCATTCCTAAAGCAAGCACGAGCAGGGTACGATGAGGCTGGATAGTCCGTGAAATCAACATGTTATCCTCTTAAAATTTTAAAAATGACTTGATTACATACAGTCTTGGATGTATATTATATACAAACATGAATGTATGTAAATGGGTTTTGCAAAAAATTTGCTGTCTAGTCAGGCGAGCATCACTGCTAAAATATCAAACATACAAGAACCTTTAATGAAACTTAAGAGCGATAACCACTGATGGTACGTAAAACCAAAGAAGACGCCGCGATCACGCGTCAGCGCATTATTGATGCTGCACGCGAAATGTTCCTACTCAAAGGGGTGAGTCGAACAAGTCTGGAGCAGATCGCCTCGCACGCCAGCGTCACACGCGGCGCCGTCTATTGGCATTTTCAAAACAAGGCAGAACTGTTTCATGCCATGCGTGAGGAGGTCTACCTGCCTCTGATCGATCGCATGGATGACACGTTGCTGGGCAATGTTGACGAACCGCATTTTGACCCGTTGGGACGCATTCGCAAACACCTCGAAAGCACCATACAGGTGCTGGATAACGACCCCACTACCCGCGCCACTTATGAAGTCATGATGACCAAGTGTGAATATGTCGATGAGTTTGCCGATGTATTGCAATCCATATTAAGTAACTGTAGCGGACTCGTTCACAAAATGGAACAGGCGTATGCAAAAGCGCAAGAAATTGGCCAAGTGGGCACGCAACTGACCGCCGCAGAACTGGCGATGGATACGCACCTGTTTTTTTCCGGCTTGTTACACATGTGGGTGAAGGACACCGAAGGCACTTTATTCCGTGACCGTGCGCACCAACTGATAGACACGCATATCAAACTGCGTAAAAAATAAGCAAAAAATCCAGTTACGCATTCCCTGATCGACGATTTGCAGTTAAAATAGTTAGTCTTTTCACTGACTTATCCAAGCACGCCATCCATGCAAATCGGACCACACCTATTAAAGAACAACCTTGTTGTTGCCCCCATGGCGGGTGTCACTGATCGCCCATTTCGCATGCTGTGCAAAAAAATGGGTGCCGGACTCGCCGTGTCTGAAATGGTCACGTCTAATTCGCTGCTGTATGGTAGTGAAAAAACCAAGCGCCGCGCCAACCATGAGGGGGAAGTCAGCCCGATTTCGGTACAGATTGCAGGCGCCGAGCCGGCCATGATGGCTGAAGCCGCCAAACATAATGTCGACAATGGCGCGCAGATCATCGATATCAACATGGGCTGTCCCGCCAAAAAAATATGTAATGTGATGGCCGGTTCTGCGTTATTGCGCGATGAGCCGCTGGTATCACAAATTCTCAAAGCCGTCGTGGCTGCGGTGGATGTGCCAGTGACGCTTAAAATCCGCACCGGCTGGGATAGACAAAACAAAAATGCAATTCAGATCGCCAAAATGGCGGAAGATATTGGTGTGCAAGCGTTAACCATTCATGGCCGCACGCGCAACGACCTTTATCATGGCGATGCAGAATATGACACCATCGCCGCCGTCAAGCAGGCGATCCGCATCCCGCTGATTGCGAACGGCGACATCACCACCCCCGAAAAAGCCAAATTTGTATTGGATTACACGGGCGCGGATGCGGTGATGATTGGACGCGCCGCACAAGGCAGGCCTTGGATTTTCCGTGAAACTGAGCATTTCTTGAACACCGGCGAGCATATGCTCCCGCCAACCGTGGATGAAATTCACCAGGTCATGCTGGAACATTTACATGATCTTTACGAATTTTATGGCGATCTGACGGGCATGCGCGTGGCTCGTAAACATATCTCTTGGTATACCAAAGGCTTATCCGGCTCGGCTGCTTTTCGCCACAATATGAACACCCTGCAAACCATTGAGCTGCAATTACACGCGATCAACGACTTTTTTGGTGAACTCAAAGCAAAGAATGATCGACTGGTGTACGTTGAAAACGAAGACAATGGTGATGAGGAGCTGGCTGCCTGATGCAAACTGATAGCAAATTGAGTCTGGCCGTGCGCGAGTCATTGGATGACTATTTCACGCACCTCGACGGCCAACCACCGCACGCGATTTACGATATGGTATTAGGCTGTGTTGAAAAACCCATGCTGGAGTATGTCCTCAACAAGGTCGGCGGCAACCAGAGCAAAGCCGCTGATATGCTTGGCATTAACCGCAACACGCTCAGAAAAAAAATGGCCGCCTACGGCCT
>Ga0066445_1000333_pt1 | contig 14164 bp, 13 predicted proteins | sample LakWasMet67_HOW9_2_FD_59533 | JGI IMG/M metagenome (GOLD analysis project Ga0066445, IMG submission 59533) | Freshwater sediment methanotrophic microbial communities from Lake Washington under simulated oxygen tension - Sediment Metagenome 67_HOW9 | ecosystem: Environmental > Aquatic >...
AGGTTCTCGGGCGCCTTGCGGATGATGCCGGCCTCCAGGAGGATGGTGGTGGCGTCCTTCATGAAGCTGGTCAGTTCGCCGGCAAAGAACTTCTGGTTGGCCGCCTTGTCCTGCCAGCGCAGGTAGGCCGACGACTTGGCGAATTGCTCACCCGTCTGCTTGACGGCCGAGCCCATGATGTCGTTCGACTTGGCCGGGTCGTTCTTGATCATCTCCAGCGCGGCAAAGTACGAGTCGGTCAGGGCCTGGGCGGCCTTGGGGTTGGCCTTGAGCCACACCGGGTCGCAGCCCACGGTGTCCATCACCATCGGGTAGTCGAGCGTGGTGGCCAGGATCTTGCCGGCCGTGGGGTTGGAGCGCACTGTGGAAAGATAGGGTTCGTAGGTCATGGCGGCATCGTTCTGACCGGCCACAAAGGCCTGGGCCGCGGCCTGCGGCGCCAGCGTGGTGACCTTGACGTCTTTCAGGCTCATGCCGTTCTTGCTGAGCATCCAGGCCAGGCCGAAGTACGGGGCGGTGCCCGGGGCATCGACGCCGATGGTCTTGCCCTTGAGTTCGGCAAAGCCCTTGATGTCGTTGCGCACGGCCAGGCCATCGGCGCCATAGGACTTGTCCATCTGGAAGATCTGCACGATGGGCACGCCGTTGGCGTTCCAGGCCACATGGGTCTCGACCGTGGTGGCGGCGCACTGGATGGCCTTGGAAGCCAGGGCCAGATGCCGGTCCTTCTGGGGAATCATCTTCAGCTCAACCTCCAGGCCATGCTGCTTGAAGATGCCAGCCTTGTCCGCCAGGGTCAGGGGCGCAAAGCCCGTCCAGCCCGACATGCCCAGGGCGATCTTGGTTTCTTGCGCCTGCACCGGTGCGGCCACTGCTGCCACCAGCCCTGCGGCGGCCATCAACGATGCCACCTTGAACATTGAACGACCCATTTTTGATGCTCCTGTAAGGGTTGAGACCCCGTTTGCACAAGGCGCCCCTGGCGCCGCGCCGGGTGCTCAGACCATCTGAACACCCTTCCTGTCTATACAACAAGGCACGTCACATGAACGCAAACACCACCCGGACCGTGCCGGAGGCGCTTGCCGCAGTGTCCATCACCAACTCGGTGCCCCTCATCGGGATTTGCACCAATATGCTGTCTATACAGGTTTTGATAACCGAGGCGGACGTTTCATTGCAAACAGCATGCCAGCCACCCACCCCGGCCGCGCTGCCCAGCCCACGCCCTGCCCTGGTGCCCGGCCATGCACCTTGACGGGCCCCAACGGGCGCCAAGCCACAGCCGGCGCGGCCTGGCCCACCCTCACCGTTTCGGGTCAGCCTGCCCCAGGCTGGTGCTGCTTGCGTCGAAAGGCCAGCGGGTGAAGAATGCCGGGTTTGAAACCGATTTCTCCCCCGCCGGGCCGCTGTTGTGGCGCGGCTTTTCAGGCAGGGCCACCCCGTGTGGCCAGCGCCCCTTCATGACCTTGCCAGCTTCCCCCGCGACCCTTGAGGGCCCCATCCGTCAGGCCCGGCCCACCCTGTGGCTCAACCCTGATATGCCCACCCCACGCCCCAGCAGCCCGCCAGCCGATGGCCCGCCAGGCCTGGGCCTGGCCGACACCCAGGCTGCGGCTGCGCGCCTGCAGCGTTTTGCCGGCCTGCTGTCCGACCTGTTTCCGGAGCTGCGGGGCAGTGACGGCGCCATCGAATCCGCCCTGTTGCCAGCCCCCCGCCTGCAAAGCGCGCTGGGCCTCTCGCCTGAGCTGGGGTCCCTGTGGGTCAAGACCGACCACAACCTGCCGGTGGCGGGCTCGATCAAGGCCCGCGGCGGCTTTCACGAGGTCTTGCAGCATGCCGAGGCGCTGGCACTGCAGGCCGGCCTGATCGAGGCCGGCAGCGATTACCGGGTGCTGGGGCAGAGTGCGGCACGCGCCCTGTTCGCGCAGCACCAGGTGGCCGTGGGCAGCACCGGCAACCTGGGCCTGAGCATCGGCGTGATGGCGTCGGCCCTGGGCTTCAAGGCCGTGGTGCACATGTCGGCCGATGCCAAGGCCTGGAAGAAAGACCGCCTGCGCCAGCGCGGGGTCGAGGTGGTGGAGCACCTGGGCGACTACGAGAAAGCCGTGGCCGCAGGGCGGGCCCAGGCCGCTGGCAACCCGCTGTGTCATTTTGTGGACGACGAACGCTCGGAGTCGCTGTTGCTGGGCTACAGCGCCGCCGCCCTGCACCTGCGCGATCAGTTGCAGCAGCAGGGGCGGCGGGTCGATGCCGAACACCCCTTGTTCGTCTACCTGCCCTGTGGCGTGGGCGGCGCCCCGGCGGGCATCGCCTTCGGACTGCGCGAACTGCTGGGCCCCCATGTGCATTGCTTTTTTGCCGAACCGGTGCAGTCGCCCTGCTTCCTGCTGCAGATGATGGCGCCCCCCGGCGCCCACCCTTCGGTGTACGACGCCGGCCTGAGCAACCAGACCGAGGCCGATGGCCTGGCCGTGCCCCGGGCCTCGCTGCTGGCCGCCGGCCTGATGCGCCAGCGCCTGTCGGGCGTGTTCACGGTGGCGGATGCGACCTTGTTCGAACACCTGGTGCTGGCCCTGGACCATGCCGATCTGCGCATCGAGCCCTCGGCGGCCGCAGGCTTCAGCGGGCCCGGGCAACTGCTGGGCTCGCCGGCTGGCCAGGCCTGGCTGGCCGAACGCGGCCTGCGGGCCCACCTGCCCCACGCCACGCACATCGTCTGGACCACGGGTGGGCTGTTGCTGCCCGAAATGGACTACAGCCGCTTTGTGCAGCGCGGACGGCTGAGCTTAGGCCAGGGGCAGCTGCAGACTGAGCACCTCGTCCGGGCCGCCCTGCCCGCCTGACGGAGCCGTGGGCTGGCTGGATTCGTCCACGCACAGCACATCGGCCGCGCAGGCCTGGATCCAGGCCTGCGCCTCGGTCACCGGGGCCTGCAGCCAGTGCTGCAGGGCGTGTGGCGGCAACACCACCACCATGCGTTTTTCGTCATCGGGCTTGTGGAACTGGCGCATGAAGGCGTGGTGATCGGCATTCACGGTCAACAGGCTGAAGCTGCGCAGCACCTCGCCCGTCGGGCTGCGCCAGCCCGTCCACACCCCCGCCAGGGCCAGCGGCTGTCCGTCGCTGCGCCGAATGCGGGTGGGCACGCCCCGCCCGCTGCGCCAATCGGGCTCGTAGATGGCCTCGGCCGGCACCACACAACGGCGCCCCAGGCGCCAGGCATCGCGAAAGCTGGGCTTGCTGGCCACGGTTTCGCTGCGCGCGTTGTAGGTGTGGCGCCCCACCGTCTCGTCCTTGGCCCAGTGGGGCACCAGGCCGAAGCGCCCGATCAGGGCTTCGGCTACCGCCGCGCCCGGAGCGACCTCACTGGCCGGCAAGGGTTGGGGGTGGCGGATGAAGGCCGCCGGGTAGCTGGGCCAGACGTCATCGCGACCACCATCGGGCGGGTTGACGTCAAAGTTCTGGCGCCACGCGGCGGGGTCGCGCAGGGCCTGGTAGTGGGCACACATGGTGGGGATGCTAACGGACGCTGCGACGGGGCACCCGCAAAAAAGCCAGCCCGCAGGCTGGCTTGTCATCGGGCTGGGCGCAGGCTCAATGAGCGCCGAACTTTTCCTGCTTCTGGTCGAGCAGCACCTCGGGGGCGTCGGCCTCCTGCCAGGTCTCGTTGTTCAGGCCGGCCTGCAGGCGCTGCATGTCGAGGTCCCCGGTCCAGCGGGCCACCACCAGGGTGGCCACGCCGTTGCCCACCAGGTTGGTCAGGGCACGGGCCTCGGACATGAAACGGTCGATGCCCAGGATCAGCGCCAGGCCGGCCACCGGCACATGGCCCACGGCCGACAAGGTGGCAGCCAGCACGATGAAGCCGCTGCCGGTCACACCGGCGGCGCCCTTGGAGGTCAGCAGCAGCACGGCCAGCAGGGTCAGCTGCTGCACCAGGGTCATGGGGGTGTCGGTGGCCTGCGCGATGAAGACGGCGGCCATGGTGAGGTAGATCGAGGTGCCGTCCAGGTTGAACGAGTAGCCCGTGGGGATGACCAGGCCCACCACCGACTTGCGAGCACCGAGGTTTTCCATCTTTTCCATCATGCGTGGCAGCACCGACTCGGACGACGAGGTGCCCAGCACGATCAGCAGTTCTTCCTTGATGTACTTGATGAACTTCCAGACGCTGAAGCCGTGCACGCGGGCGATGGTGCCCAGCACCAGGAAGATGAAGATCAGGCAGGTCAGGTAGAACGAGCCCATCAGCTTGCCCAGGCTGAACAGCGAACCGATGCCGTACTTGCCGATGGTGAAGGCCATGGCACCAAAGGCGCCGATCGGGGCCACCTTCATGATGATGGCCACGATGTCGAACAGCACGTGCGAGGTCTTCTCGATGAAGTCAAACACCAGGGTGCCGCGACCACCGAACTTGTGCAGGGCAAAGCCGAACAGCACCGCGAACAACAGCACCTGCAGGATCTCGCCCTTGGCAAACGCATCCACCACCGAGCTGGGGATCACATTGAGCAGGAAGTCGACCGTGCCCTGCATCTTGCCCGGGCCGGTGTAGGCCGCGATGCCCTTGGTGTCGAGCGTGCTGGGATCGACGTGCATGCCCTCACCCGGGGCCAGCACGTTCACGACGACCAGACCGACCACCAGGGCCAGCGAGCTGACGATCTCGAAATACATCAGCGCCAAGCCACCGGTCTTGCCGACCTTCTTCATGTCTTCCATGCCGGCAATGCCCACCACCACGGTGCAGAAAATGATGGGGGCGATGATCATCTTGATGAGCTTGATGAAGCCGTCACCCAGGGGCTTCATGTCGGCGCCCAGGCCGGGGTTGAAGTGCCCCAGCAAGACGCCGATGGTCACAGCCACCAGAACTTGCACATAAAGAGACTTGTACAGCGGCCGCTTGGCGGGGCTGGTGACTGCGCTGGTTTGAAGTTTGTTTTGGTTTGCGGTCATATCAAAAAAGCCCGAGGAACGCTTGGGCCTGCTCGGAAGTGGGCGCGATTGTATAGCCCATGAAACACGCCGGCATTGTGGGATTCCACAACAGGCCCAACGGTGTCACCAAGGGGCAAAACCATGGCACGAAGGGTCTCAGGGGTAAGCATCTACTCACAAAGAACGCACCGGCGCGCGCTGGGCGAGTCGGGCTTGCGCTCTCCACGGAAGGCCCTGCCTGACCGGACGCAGGCCGACGGGCTTGATGGCGCCGAGCGAGCGTGGGAGGCGTTGGAAGAAGAGGCTGCGCGATGAACCGCCGCGGCTGACTAGCCGGCCGACTCCAGCCGGCGCGCCAGGGCCGAATGCCGACACAGCCAGGTGCACAGCGGCCCGGAGGCACCAAAGAGCAAGGGATTGAGCGCAATCGAGATCAGCGCCCCCGCCACCACCAGGCTCTGGCCCTCGGCGGGCAGCAGGCCGAGCGTGCGCCCCAGGCCCACCAGGATGAATGAGAACTCGCCGATCTGTGCCAGGCTGGCCGCGATGCGCAAGGCCGTGCTCAAGGTCTGGCCCAAGGCCACCACCAGCAAGGCGGCGGCCACCGTCTTGCCCAGCATGATCACCAGCACCACCCCCAGCACCTGCAGCGGCCGGTCGATCAACACCTGGGGGTCGAACAACATGCCGACCGACACAAAGAACAACACGGCAAAGGCATCCCGCAGTGGCAGCGATTCTTCTGCCGCCTGGTGGCTGAACTCGGACTCGCGCATCACCATGCCGGCAAAAAAGGCGCCCAGGGCAAACGACACCCCAAACAGCGCGGCCGAGGCATAGGCAATGCTGACGGCACCTGCCACCACGCACAGCGTGAAAAGCTCGCGCGAGCCGGTGCGGTGCACCTGCTTCAGCAACCAGGGGAACAGACGGCGCCCCAGCACCAGCATCACCGCCACAAAGGCGCCGACGCGCAGCAGCGTGAGCCCCAAGGTGCCCAGCAAAGAGGCGCCACCGGCGGCGGCTTCCGCCTGGGCGGGCCCGCCCAGCACGCCCGCCAAAGGCGGCAGCAGCACCAGCACCAGCACCATGGCCAGGTCTTCCACCACCAGCCAGCCGATCGCCACCCGCCCGGTGAAGGAGTCGGTCAGCCCGAACGATTCCAGGGCGCGCAGCAGCACCACCGTGCTGGCCACCGACAAGGCCAGCCCCAGCATCAGTGCCGGCCCCAAGGCCCAACCCCAGGCCCAGGCCAGCCCCATGCCCATCAAGGTGGCCACCGTCATCTGGACCACGGCCCCCGGCAGGGCCAGGCGGCGCACCGCCATCAGATCGGCAAAGGAGAAATGCAGGCCCACGCCGAACATCAGCAGCATGATCCCGATCTCGGCCAACTGCGAGGCAATCTCCGCATCGGCCACGAAGCCCGGGGTGAAGGGCCCCACGATCATGCCCGTGACCAGGTAGCCCACCAGGGCAGGCAGGCGCAGGCGCACGGCGACGAAGCCCAGGATCAGTGACAGGCCCAGGCCCACGGCAATCGTGCTGATCAGGGAAACACTGTGGGGCATGGGCAGAAGGTCCTCATGGGAGTGATGGTGGGAAGGATGCCGCCGTGGCAGAAGTTCTGGCGGCGCTATGAATGGGCCGTCAAGCCTCCTAGTCGGAATCGATCATCCCCTCATGGTTCCCGCTCGTCGGCATGATCGTCCAAAAAAGACGAAAAAAAACCCCGCCAGAGGCGGGGTCGACTGAAAGCAAGGCTTTCTTCAGCCCATGTGCAGACCACCGTTGACCGAGAAATCGGCGCCGGTGGAGTAGCCACCTTCGTCCGACGCCAGCCAGGCGATGATGGAGGCGATTTCGCTGGGTTCGCCCAGGCGCTTGACGGGGATGGTGCCCACGATCTTGTCGAGCACATCAGGACGGATCGCCTTGACCATGTCGGTGCCGATGTAGCCCGGGCTCACGGTGTTCACGGTCACGCCCTTGGTGGCCAGTTCCTGGGCCAGGGCCATGGTGAAGCCGTGCATGCCGGCCTTGGCGGCCGAGTAGTTGGTCTGGCCTGCCTGGCCCTTCTCACCGTTGACCGACGAGATGTTGACGATGCGGCCCCAGCCCTTTTCAACCATGTCGCCCACCACCTGCTTGGTGACGTTGAACATGCTGTTGAGGTTGGTCTCGATCACAGCGTCCCAGTCCTCGCGGGTCATCTTGAGGAACATGCGATCGCGGGTGATGCCGGCGTTGTTCACCAGCACGTCGATCGAGCCATGCTCTGCCTTGGCCTTGCCGAAAGCTTCGACCGTGGAATCCCAATCGCCCACATTGCCTGCCGAGGCGTAAAAGGTGTAGCCCAGGGCCTTTTGTTCAGCCAGCCACTTGCTGAAGTCGCGGGTCGGGCCGCAGCCAGCGATGACCTTGAATCCTTCCTTGTGCAGGCGCTGGCAGATGGCGGTTCCGATGCCACCCATGCCACCGGTGACGTACGCTACTTTTTGACTCATGAATCGCTCCTGATTATGTTTTTGCTATGCAATTTATAGCTATTGCGCCTGTTCGGGAGCGCTGCGGCAGCAGCCGCTCCAATTTGCCGGGCCACCGGGCCCGACCTGTTTGCCATTTTGAACGGCAAATCAACGCTCAATGGTTAGGGCAACTCCCATGCCACCACCGATGCACAGAGAGGCGATGCCCTTCTTGGCATCACGTCGTTGCATTTCATGCAGAAGTGTCACCAAAATGCGGCAGCCCGAAGCACCAATCGGGTGCCCCAGAGCGATCGCGCCACCGTTGACGTTCACCTTGCTGGTGTCCCAACCCATTTCTTGATTCACAGCGCAGGCCTGGGCTGCGAAGGCTTCGTTGATTTCGAGCAGGTCGAGCTCGGAGGCGGCCCAGCCGGCGCGTTGCAAAGCCTTGGTGGAGGCAGGCACCGGGCCCATGCCCATGTAGGCCGGGTCCAGACCCGAGGTGGCAAAGCTGGCGATGCGGCCCAGCGGCTTCAAGCCCAGGCTGGCGGCGCGCTTGGCGCTCATGACCATCACGGCGGCGGCACCGTCGTTGATGCCCGAGGCGTTGCCGGCGGTCACGCTGCCGGCCTTGTCGAAGGCTGGGCGCAGGCCCGCCAGGGCGTCGGCATTGGTCTTGCGGTTGATGAACTCATCCGCATCGAAGACCAGCGGGTCACCCTTCTTCTGGGGGATGGTGACCGGCACGATTTCGTCTTTGAAGCGGCCGGCTTCCTGGGCGGCGGCGGCCTTCTGCTGCGAGGCCAGGGCCAGGGCATCCTGCTGCTCGCGGGTGACGCCGTACTTCTTGGCCACGTTCTCGGCCGTGATGCCCATGTGATACTGGTTGTAGACGTCCCACAGGCCGTCGACGATCATGGTGTCGACCAGCTTCCAGTCACCCATGCGCTGGCCGTCACGCGAGCCCGGAAGCACGTGAGCGGAGGAGCTCATGTTTTCCTGGCCGCCAGCAATCACGATGTCGCTGTCACCCGAGGCCACGGCCTGTGCTGCCAGCATCACCGACTTGAGGCCCGAGCCGCACACCGCATTGATCGTCAGACCCGGCGTGCCCTTGTCAAAACCTGCCTTGATCACGGCCTGGCGCGCCGGGTTCTGGCCAGCGCCCGCGGCCAGCACCTGGCCCAGAATCACTTCGCCCACCTGATCGGCAGACAGGCCGCTGCGGGCCAGAACTTCGCGGATCACCAGTGCGCCCAGATCAGTGGCCGGGATCTTGGCCAGCGAGCCACCAAACTTGCCGATGGCCGTGCGGGCGGCCGAAACGATGACGATGTCTTCCATGTGTGCTCCAGTGTTTGTTGGTCAAAAAATCAGTGCGTACAGGGCTCAGTATGTCTTGTCCAGGACCGGCAAAAATGAAACCGGACCTGGGTTTTTCCCGGATCAGGCTTTTTGCTTGACGTAGCGACCCGGGGCCGGTTCGATGGCCTTGTACTTGGCACCCTTGCCGTAGGTCTTGGGGGCGGGAACGAGCTTGCCGGCATGGCCCGCCAGCCATTCGGTCCAGTCGGTCCACCAGCTGCCTGCGTGCTCCTGGGCACCCGCCAGCCATTCGGCATGGGTGGCCGGCAACTTGCCGTCGCTGCGAATCCAGTGGCTGCGTTTCTTCTTGGCCGGTGGGTTGATCACACCGGCGATGTGGCCCGAGGCCCCCATCACGAAGCGCTTCTTGCCCGGCAGGTGACGGGTGGACGCATAGGCCCCGGTGATGGGCACGATGTGGTCCTCACGCGAGCCGTACAGGTAGACGGGGATGTCGACCTTGCCCAGGTCGACGGGCACGCCGCAGACCACCGCCTTGCCCGGCTTGACCAGGTTGTTCTCGAAGTAGGTGTTGCGCAGGTACCAGGCGTAAAACGGACCGGGCAGGTTGGTGGAATCGCTGTTCCAGTACAACAGGTCGAAGGCCGGCGGGGTTTCGCCCTTGAGGTAGTTGCCCACCACGTAGTTCCAGACCAGGTCGTTGGGCCGCAGGAAGCTGAAGGTGGAGGCCAGCTCCTGCCCCTTGAGCAGGCCGCCCTGCCCCATCTGCATTTCGCGGAACTTGACGAAAGCGTCGTCAATGAAAAGGTCCAGGATGCCGGTGTCCGAAAAATCAAGGAAGGTGGTCAGGAAGGTGGCCGACTCGACCGGCTTCTCACCGCGCTGGGCCAGCACCGCCAGCGCCGTGCCCAGAATGGTGCCGCCCACACAGAAGCCCAGCGCATTGAGGGTCTTGGCGTCGGTGATGTCCTGCACGGTGTGGATGGCCTGGATGGCGGCGTGCTCGATGTAGTCGTCCCAGGTCTTCTGGCCCATGCTCTCGTCGGGGTTGCGCCAGCTCACCACAAAGGTGCGGTGCCCTTCGGCCACCAGATGGCGGATCAGCGAGTTCTCGGGCTGCAGATCGAGGATGTAGAACTTGTTGATGCAAGGCGGGATGAGCAGGAAGGGGCGCTCATGGACCTTGGCGGTCAGCGGTTTGTATTCGATCAGCTGGAACAGCTCGTTTTCGAACACCACGGCGCCCTCGGTGGTGGCCACGTTGCGGCCCACTTCGAACAGGCTTTCATCGGTCTGGCTCATGTGGCCCTGCTGCAGGTCGTGCATCAGGTTCTGCAGGCCTTTGGCGATGCTCTCACCCTGGGTCTCGAGGGCCTTCTTCTGGGCTTCGGCATTGAAGGCCAGGAAGTTGCTGGGCGCCGAGGCGGCGGCCCATTGCTCCACGGCAAAACGGATCCGGGCGCGGGTCTTGTCATCGGCCTCGACCGCCTCGGCCAGGCCGGCCAGGCTGCGGCTGTTGAGCAGGTAGACCGCCGCCGTGAAACTGGCCAGCGGGTTGCTGCCCCAGGCTTCACCGGCAAAGCGCCGGTCACGCGCCTCGGGGGTGCCTGAGAGGCTGGCGTTCCAGAGATCGGTGGCCTCTTTCACGTATTGCTGCTGCAGCGCCTGCAGCTTTTCGGTATCAAAGCTGATCTGGGGCACGGGCGCAGCGCCGGCCACGGGCAGCGAAGGCAGCCCCAGTTGCTGGAACGCCTGCAGGGCCTTGCCCCAGCCCTCGCTCAGCATGTGTTGAAATTGCTGGGCGCTTTGACCCCACTGTGCTTCAGAATTCATGTTGTCTCCTCATGAACTGTCCGTTGAAAATTGATTGGGGTTGATCCGGATTCTTGCAGACTCTGCATCTTGATCACGTATTTATATCAACATGTACCTTGTTCTTATCGCCTGGATGTATGTCGCCGTGATGATGGCTGTGGCAGAAGCCACCAACACCACGGGATCATTGCTGGGCGCATTGGTCACCTTTGTACTCTATGGCTTGCTGCCGATGTCGATCGTGCTGTATCTGATGGGGGCACCAGCAAGACGAAAGGCTGCGAAGAAAAGAGAGGCGGCAAATGCGGCGCTGGCCATGGGCACGTCAACACCCGTTGGGCCGACCGATCCGACGAACGTAGCCGCCAGCACAGAGCCCCTGTCAGGCCAGCCAGATGCAGGCCGCCATGCGACCGGTGCCGCCGAGCCGGTGGCCGTCGCGCCGGTGCGAGAAGAAGCTCGCTGATTGGGTGTGGGTGCACCAGGCGGTTGTGCCATCGTTCCCATACACGGCACTGACACCGGCGGCACGCAGGCGCAGCCGGGCCAGGCCGGCCAAATCGGCCAACCAATGACCGGGCCGCTGCGGCACGGGCTGGAACAGACCCAGGGCCTCAGCCTGGACGCTGCAGAAGGCTTGACGCACCTCCTCACCCACTTCAAAGGCCGCAGGTCCGATGCAGGGGCCCAGCCAGACCAGCAGGTCTGAGGCCATCACCGGCACGGGGTTCTGAGGCAGGCCAAAGGCCTCGACGGCCGATTCCAGAATGCCGCGCCCCTGCGCGCCGGCCAGGCCTCGCCAGCCGGCATGAAAGGCCCCCACGCGCTGGCCCGCACGGTCGGTGATCAGCACAGGCAGACAGTCGGCCACCATCATGACCAAAGCCTGGCCGGGGTGGCCGGTGATGGAACCGTCCGCTGCCCGTCCTGACAGGGATTCGCCAGGGGCCTGGCTGTCCAGGTCGAGCACGTCACAGCCGTGCACCTGGTTCAGAAACAGCAGCTCGCCGCCGCCTCTTTCATGCACTGCGGCCTGCAGCAGGGCCCGGTTCTGCGCCACATGCTCAGGCCGGTCTCCCACGTGGGCGCCCAGGTTGAGGGCATCCCAAGGGGCCGCACTGACACCGCCATGGCGGGTGGTGAACAACGCGCGCACCGAGGCCGGTGCCGGCCAGTCAGGCTCGAACCAGGCGGCTGCGGCGCTGGCCAACACAGATTCAGAGGAAGAGGCAGGAGGCTGCGCCATGCTCAGGCCTCGGCGTCCGGGCATTGCGAGGGCTGGGCCCGCTGGAAGGCCTCCAGGGCCATGCAGGACTCGAACACGGCCAGGGTGCGGTCCAGTCCCTCGAAGTTCACCTTGAAGCGCTGGCCATTGAAGATCTGGGGCACCAGGCAGCAATCAGCCAGGCCGGGGGTGTCGCCGTGGCAGAAGCGCCCGGTGCCGGCCTGGGCGAGTTGGCGCTCGAAGGCTTCCAGGCCCTGGCGCACCCAATGGCGGTACCAGGTGTTCTTGGCCTCGTCGTCGACCTGGAGTTCTTGCGACAGGTACTTGAGCACGCGCAGGTTGTTGATCGGGTGGATCTCGCAGGCAATCGTCTGCGCCAGGGCGCGCACCCGGGCCCGGCCCAGAGCGTCGGCTGGCAACAGGGGCGGTTCGGGGTGGGTTTCATCGAGGTACTCGATGATGGCCATCGACTGCGTCAGGTGGGCACCGTCCACCTCCAGCATGGGCACCAGGGCGTCGCCCACCAGACTGGCATAGGCCGGGGCCCGGTGCTCGCCCTTGACGAGGTGCACCGGCTGGTAGTCATAAGGCAGGCCCTTGAGCTGCAAGGCGATGCGCACGCGGAACGAGGCAGAGGAGCGGAAATAGTTGAAGAGCTTCATGAGCGCAAGGATAAAGGCTGACGGTAGACTTCAGGGCATCATTGACCCAGCCACCCAAGAGACGACCCATGATTCTCGAACTTGCCGACATCCGCATCCAACCCGGCCAGCAGGCCGCCTTCGAGGAGGCCATCGAGCGTGGCCTGCGCACCGTGATCAGCCAGGCCAAGGGATTTCACGGCTTCACCGTGAACCATGGCATCGAATCGCCCGAGCGCTATGTGCTGCAGATTTTCTGGGCCACCCTGGAAGACCACACCGAAGGCTTCCGCGGCTCGCCGCTGTTTGCCGAATGGCGTGCCATCGTGGGCCCCTTCTTTGCGGCGCCGCCGGTGGTGGAGCACTTTGAGCTGGTGGCCCATTCCGACGGGAACTGAAGCGCCCACCATCTCTGTCCACTTCCCTGCTGCAAGACGACCTGAAAGGCTGACATGAGCTATGTGATCCCTGCCGCTCCCCCAGTGAGCGTCCCGGTGCTGGGTACCAGCGACCGGTTTCCGGTGCGCCGCATCTACTGCGTGGGCCGCAACTACGAAGAACATGCCAAGGAAATGGGCTTCACCGGCCGCGAACCGCCCTTCTTCTTTCTGAAGCCGGCCGATGCGCTGGTGGTGGTGAACGCCGGCGAGACCGGCACCATGCCCTACCCCAGCCTGACGCAGAACCTGCACCACGAGATTGAACTGGTGGTGGCCATCGGTACCGGGGGCCGCAACATCACGGCCGCCGATGCGCACAAGCACATCTACGGCTACGCCGTGGGCCTGGACATGACGCGCCGCGACCTGCAAAACGAAATGAAGAAGCAAGGCCGCCCCTGGTGCATCGGCAAGGGCTTCGACCACAGCGCGCCCATCGGCCCGATCACCCCCGCAGCCCAGGCCGGTGACCTGAGCCAGGCCGCGATCTGGCTCAAGGTGAATGGCCAGGAGCGCCAGTCCAGCACCATTTCCAAGCTGATCTGGAACATCGCCGAGACCATCGAGCACCTGTCTGTCGCCTGGGAGCTGAGCCCGGGCGATCTGATCTACACCGGCACCCCTGAGGGCGTGTCTGCCGTGGTCAAGGGTGACCTGCTGGAGGGCGGCGTGACCGGCCTGGGCCACTTGAACGTTCGGATCGCCTGATCGACGGCCCACCGCCCCGGCAAGCTGATCCCCGAGCCCCGCAAGGGGCTTTTTCATTTCCGCACAAGCCTTGACATGGCTTAAGAAAGCCTGGCGCTCGCGTCCTACGATGGAGCCATCCCATTCACAGGAGCACGCCATGAGCACGGTCACCGAACCCGCCGACTTTGAAGCCCTGGATGCCTGCCACCAGCAGATCGCCAGCCACCTCCAGGCCCTCAAGGCCCTGGTCAAGCACGTTGCCGAGACCGGGGTGGACCCGTGGGCCCAGCAGCAGGCCGCGGCCATCGAGGCCTTTTTCTCAGGCACCTCGCGCGATCACCATGCCGAGGAGGAGCGCAGCGTGTTTCCGCAGCTGCTGACCACGGCTGATGCCTCGCTGGCCCAGACCATCCGCACCCTGCAGCAGGACCATGGCTGGATCGAAGAAAACTGGATCGAGCTGGCCCCGCAACTGCGCGCCATGGCCGACGGCCACGGCTGGACCGACCCGGCCGAGTTTCAGCACTATGCCGAGGTGTTCCTGAGCCTGTGCGAAGGCCACATCGCCCTGGAAGAGTCGCTGATCTACCCCGAATCCAAGGCCCGCTG
>Ga0066445_1000337_pt1 | contig 14075 bp, 11 predicted proteins | sample LakWasMet67_HOW9_2_FD_59533 | JGI IMG/M metagenome (GOLD analysis project Ga0066445, IMG submission 59533) | Freshwater sediment methanotrophic microbial communities from Lake Washington under simulated oxygen tension - Sediment Metagenome 67_HOW9 | ecosystem: Environmental > Aquatic >...
CGATCAGGCGGATGGCTTACCCACTTTGCCGTTAATTATTCGGCCAGTCGGCTCGCAAGCCGGCAATGATCTGGCCAAAATCACCCAAGCCAGCGAATTAGCAGACTATTTAAGGCAGGTGCAAAGCACGACATTTTTTGTGTCACGCTTTGTTGATTACAGTAGCCAAGATGGTCAGTTCCGCAAATATCGGATCGCCATGCTGCGTGGGCAACCGTTTATCTGCCATATGGCCATTTCGAGCGACTGGATGGTGCATTACGTCAATGCCGGCATGTATGACGCCGCCGAAAAACGTGCTGAAGAAGGTTTGTTTATGCAAAACTTCTCTCAATTTGTGGCCCGTCATCAATCCGCGTTAGCGGCTATTTACCAGCGCTTACCGCTCGACTACTTATGTATAGACTGTGCAGAGACCCAACAAGGCCAACTGTTGATCTTCGAGATCGACCACATCATGGCAGTGCATGCCATGGACTCTGCCAGCTTATTCCCGTTCAAAGCCGCACAAATCGCCAAACTGCAGCAGGCCTTTGAGCAATATGTTTTTGCATTACAGCCGCAACCTTTACTGGAGAGCGCATGATGAAACTCAACGCCAATCAACTCAATTTTTCTGGTGGTCCCGGCGCATTGCCTGAAAGCGTATTGCAACAGCTGCACACCGCCATGTTATGCGTACCAGAAGTTGGACTCTCTATTTTAGGCATCAGCCACCGCTCTGAGTGGTTCGCACAAGTGGTGCATGAACTAGAAGACAATATTCGGCATTTAATGGGTTTACCTGCCTCCACGCGGGTATTGATGATGCAAGGCGGCGCCACGCAGCAGTTTTCAATGTTGCCAATGAATTTGCTACGCAATGGCCAGTCGGCTGACTATATTCATAGCGGTTACTGGAGCGGGAAAGCCATTCATGAGGCAGAAAAATCCGGAAAACTGCAATTGGCTTGGAGCGGCAAAACCGATCAATTTGCCAGGCTACCCACCGACGCCGAATTGCAGCTGTCTCCGCAGGCCGCTTACTTTCACTACATCTCAAACGAAACCGTAGAAGGCCTGCAATTTCATCGCGTCCCCGGCCGCGAGGATGTTCCGCGTATCTGTGATATGTCTTCTGACTTGTTGTCCGCGCCCGGTGCGTTCAACCGCTATGCCATGATTTATGCGCATGCGCAAAAAAACATCGGACCGGCAGGCGTGACACTAGTGATTCTGCGCGATGACTTTCTCAATAGCTTGCCTAGCGATTTACCTGGCTTTATCAATTACCATGCCCAAGCGGATGCGCACTCTATTTATAACACCCCGCCCGTATTCGCTATTTATAGCGTGCTACTGGTGACCCGGTGGTTGCGCGATGAGATTGGCGGCTTGCACAACATTGCCAAACGCAATCAGCAAAAAGCAGATTGTTTGTATCAGGCAATCGATAACCATGCCGACTTTTACCGTGGGCGGGCTACAGTAGCAGACCGCTCAAACATGAATGTGGTGTTTAATTTGCCTAATGCAGAGATGGAACAGGCCTTTTTGCAAGCTGCACACCAAGCCGGGCTCTCAGGCTTGAATGGACATCGCAGCATCGGCGGCATCCGCGCTTCTATTTATAACGGTCTCGAAGTTGCCGCGGCCGAACAACTGGCTGATTTTATGCAAACCTTCAGCAAACGTTACAACGCAACAAGATCGCAGAAAATGGGATTGTCGCCCGCGTTCGCCTAACAGGTGATTGCCGATCAGTGAGAGGAGATTTGGCTATGGGTTAAGCGCCCATCCAGATCAAAATAGATGCGCAGGGCATGATATACATGCATACATTTGCCAATATCATATTCTAGCGCGTTTGCATCCTCGAGACTGGGGCGCCCCAGCAAAGCCATGACGGCCTCTTTTTGCGCGCCACGAATCAGTATATGATTTTTCAGATCATAGGCCATGTCGCCCCGGCGACACTCGGCTTGAACCGTATTTGCCAATGACATCCAGCGGGTCTGGTCGAACTTTTCACTGCCAAAAACCGCTTCGTCCTTAAACGCCCACCAAGTAAAAAACACAATAGTGAGGATGAGCGTAAATACCGCTAATACCACCGCAGACAGCTTGATCAGTTTCATACGCCCACCCTTCTTAAATACGCCCGTTCGCTGCAACGCTCACCATTTTTGGCAGGCTATTTAGCCGACGATGCTGATGATGTTTGGTTGATACTTAGTTATCCAGATCACGAATCGCATTATGAAAATCATCCACATCCGAAAAGCTTCTGTAGACAGAAGCAAAGCGGATATACGCCACCTGATCCATTTGTTTCAACTCTTGCATCACGGTTTCCCCTAGCAGGCGGGCAGGCACTTCGCGCACGCCCAAACCGAGCACTTTTTGCACAATACGATCCAATGCTTTATCAACATACTCCGTTGGCACCGGGCGCTTGTGTAAGGCGCGGGTGAAAGACAAACGTAATTTTTCTCTTTTGAACTCTTCGCGGTTGCCGTTTTGCTTAACGACTTGCGGCAGATGGAGTTCTGCCGTCTCATACGTCGTAAAGCGTTTATCACACACCTGACAGCGACGACGACGCCGGATAGAGTTTCCCTCCTCATTCAAGCGGGAATCCACTACCTGCGTGTCGTCAGCACCGCAAAAAGGACATTTCATGGCGGTTAAAAGCCAGTGTGCTTATTTGCCGTAGACCGGAAACTGGTCGGCTAATGCGTGTACTTTGGCTTTTACCGCCGCAATGACTTCTGCATTTTCAGGCTGCTCTAAGACATCGGCGATCAGATTGGCCACTTGCTCAGCTTCGGCTTCTTTAAAACCGCGGGTGGTAATTGCAGGCGTGCCGATACGAATCCCGGAGGTCACAAATGGGCTTTCGGGATCGTTAGGAATCGAGTTTTTATTGACGGTAATGTGCGCTTGGCCCAGATAAGCGTCTGCCGCTTTACCGGTCAGACCTTTAGGACGCAAATCTACCAAGAATACGTGGGACTCAGTACGGCCTGAAATAATGCGCAAACCACGTGCAGCCAAGGTGGTGGCCATGGTGCTAGCGTTTTTCACCACTTGTGCTTGATACGCTTTAAATTCCGGTTGGGCCGCCTCAAGGAACGCAGTCGCTTTACCCGCAATCACGTGCATCAACGGCCCCCCTTGCAAGCTAGGGAATACGTTTGAGTTGAGTGATTTTTCGAACTCTGCTTTGGCCATGATAATGCCGCCACGAGGACCGCGCAGGGTTTTGTGCGTGGTAGAGGTGACAAAATCGGCGTGTGGCACTGGGTTAGGATACACCCCACCCGCAATCAGACCAGAATAATGCGCCATGTCGACCATGAAATATGCACCGACTTTTTTGGCGATTTCTGCCATACGGGCCCAGTCAAAGCGCAAGGCATAAGCTGACGCCCCGCCAATCAGCAACTTCGGCTTGCACTCAATCGCAAGGCGCTCCATTTCGTCGTAATCAATTTCTTCTTTTTCGTTTAAACCATAGGGCACGATATTAAACAGTTTACCGGAGAGGTTAGCCGGGGAGCCGTGCGTCAAATGACCCCCATGGCCCAGATTCATCCCCATGATGGTGTCACCTGGTTTTAGAATAGAAAAATAAACGGCTTGGTTGGCTTGTGAACCAGAATGTGGCTGCACGTTGGCATATTCGGCGCCATACAAAGCTTTCAGGCGGTCAATCGCCAATTGCTCTACCTGGTCAACAAACTCACAGCCACCATAAAAGCGTTTGCCTGGATACCCCTCTGCATACTTGTTCGTCAGTTGCGAGCCTTGGGTTTCCATCACCGCAGGGCTGGTGTAGTTTTCTGAGGCAATCAACTCAATATGTTGATGTTGACGCTCTACCTCAGAAGAAATCATTTCGGCCAACGCCGGGTCTGCAACGCTTAAATTTCTTGAAAAGCTAAACATGACGATCAAGTTTCCGTATCAATAACAATGAGGCGAGATTTTACCATGAGGCGACCCTGGTATGCACCTGTCGTATGCGTCTCGCCAGCAGCTGTTTTTTCAGATGGTCGCCGTTGCACGCGCAGCAGACCTTGCATCAATGCGCCAGCATGGCACGACTTGCACCACGGTGGTGCAAGGAATTAAATCATCCCCAAACAGAAATCAATCAAAACAGGTCAAAAATAATCTATGTATATGATTACAAAGTATAAATTAAATCTGGCACAGCTTATGCTTATTAAGAACCGTAAGCGTTATCTCCAAAATCGCTCCCTAAACCCAACTTCGGTTGGGTTCTTTTTTGCCTGTCACACTGCCGCTTCATTCACCTGGGCTTTCGGGCTTTTAATTGTTGCAAGGTATGTTGACACCCATCATCGTGGACAGCGGAAGCACTGCCGGGATCAAGGAACGGCAAGATGGCGGCAAATGGATTGATCCATGCCAGCAAAACACCGCCTGCAACACGTGCGGCAATCGGGCCGGGGCTCACCGTCACTTGCGGATCCACAAATGGCCCGGTCACCAAAATTGGCGCGCGGACGGTAAACGGCGAAAAGTTTTTTGGACTGGCCTGCACATTCAGATTGAGTTGCTCTTGACCTAAGTTCACCTCGCCCTGCATCGTCACCGTGGTCACAGGTGTATCAATCAGGGCGGCATCCGGCGTCAATACCCCTTGTTTCGCATGCCATCCCATCACGGCGCATTGCATCGGCAAAGGCTGATCGCCCTTGATCAGCACGCCCACCGCTTGGGCGATATCCAAGCCTGCCGCCTCAACGACTAAATGTGAAATCTCACCTTTTGCCACCATCAAGGCCAATTCGCCATCGAGCGATTTGAGCAATGCCGCAGTCGAGCGTCCCCGCCCTTGCAGTTTGGCTTTGCCACTCAACTGGCCCTGAATGTAAGGCGGCGGCGTTGGGGGATGGGCTTGCTGGTCGGTTTTTTTACTAGCAGCAGGCGCCACATTTAACCATTGTTCTAAGCGCACATCGCGCACGGCTAATTGAATATCCCACGCAGGCGCGGGCGGCGGTGACAAATCCTCGTTGGTGGAATCCTGTGCATCGATGCTGAGCGCGCCTGACAACGTGCCTTGCGCCGTGCTGGCTTGCAACTCAGCAAGACTCAATTTGTGTTTTATCAGCGTCAGACGTAATTTAAGAGGGGCAATGCGCTGCTTAAATGCTTTCCCCAGATCTACGGCGTCAAGGTGCACATCAATATCCGCATTCATGCGGCCATAGGTCGTAAAATCCAAAGACTCATCCGGAAAAAGCTTACCCGGATGCGTAACGGCAGCCGAGCCGCCTTGATCTGCACCGAAAGCAGGCGCCAAATCGGACAACATCAACAAAGCGCCTTGCAATTTACCGCTGAGCATGGGGGTTTCCGGCGCAAAGTCATACACAAACTGTCCAGATAAGCGACTGCGGCCGATCTGCGCAGCGGGAATATCTACTTGCCATTGATCGACGCCTTTTTCAATCATGGCATTGACTTTAAATGCCGCTGTGCGCGGAAAAGTCAGGTTAAGCAAATCACCCACATCTGCCAGCGAATTTCCCTTCACCTCCACCTTCCCTTTGACACGTTGCGTGCCAAACAGGTCATACACCATACCGCGAAATTGTGCGTGGACGGCACCATAATTCAACCAGCCTTGCGCATTCATCGGCGGCGAGTCCTTTGTTTGGGTGGCGACCGGTAAAAAACCTTGCGTGACCAGTTCCCCTTGAATGGGCAATCGGCGAAACTGACCGGTTAATTTGACACGTGATTCAGGCGTGGCTAAATGCGTCCCTTCTTCGGTAAAAAAGTCGACCGTGAGTTGTGCGTCAGTGACGGCATCTGACACATTGGCGCGCCCCTGAGTGACAGCAAGCTGCTCGATGCGCGGAAACGGCCGCGGAGGACCACTCTCCTCTAACGCAAACTCCCAGCTCGCATGCCGATCCGCCCGTCTGAGCAGCTCGGCATTGAGCAGATCTGCACGTATTGACTCGACCCGGTAGGGATGGCCCGCTTTGAGTGTCAACAGATCACGATAGCGTAACTGCAAGTCTAAGCCGTGCGCATCCGCAAAATAAGGCGCTTCAAACCCCTCTGGCGCAGAAATTTTGAAGCCGCCCGTTTGCAAACGAATCCCACCCAACAATTGCAGACGAAACGGGCGTTCGATCTGCACCTTTCGATGCAATTGTGCTTGTAGCCATTGCTGCATCGGTTGCCGTAAAAATGGCCAGCCCGCTATTTCGCAGAGGATCACAGCCAATATCACGGCGACCACCCCTCCGGCAAACCACCAGCGCTTGGAGAGATATTTTTTGCTTGTTATCTGGGTATCATTCATTACGAGGGATGATGCCGTTGATCAGTCCGCTTGACCAGTCCGGTCTGTCCGACAGCGTTGTAGGTGGATTCCGGCAAATCTGTAGCTTGCAGTCAGTTATAATAAGATCATTGATATTTGAACACTGGAGCTGATTGACATGAAATGGACTGATAGCCAACGTATCGCCGAAGAACTCTACGACAAACACCCCGAGATTGACCCTAAAACCATTCGCTTTACGGATCTGATGCAATGGGTGATGGCACTGGATGACTTTGACGATGAGGCCTCGCATTGCGGCGAAAAAATTCTGGAAGCTATTCAATTAGCTTGGATTGAAGAAGCCGAATAAATGACACCCGCCCTGCCAGCGTCTATTTTCAAAGCCTATGATATTCGAGGTATCGTCGGTGACACCCTGACCGAACATGGGGTGCGTGATATTGGTCGAGGCTTAGGCACCCTGGCAAAAAGCCACGGGCAACATAGCGTGTGTGTGGGCTATGATGGCCGCCTATCCAGCCCCATCTTGGCTGCGGCGTTGACAGAGGGCATCGTCGAAACCGGTGTGCATGTGATTGCCTTGGGCATGGTCACGACTCCCATGTTGTATTTTGCCACCCACTATTTGGCACACACCAACAGCGGCATCATGATCACCGGCAGCCATAACCCGCCTGCGTACAATGGTTTAAAAATGGTGATCGCAGGAGAAACACTCAGCACAGACACGATTCAGGCGCTGAGAGAAATCATTACGCGGCAACAATTCAGCCAGTCGCCCCAGCCGGGCAAAACCTCCTTTTACGATATTCTGCCGGCCTATCGCGAAGCGATTCTGTCTGATATCCAATTGGCAAGACCTCTACGGGTGGTGATTGATGCGGGCAATGGCGTCGCTGGGGCTTTTGCGCCAGCAATATTCGAAGCGCTCGGTTGCGCAGTCGAACCGATGTTTTGTGAGGTAGATGGACACTTTCCCAATCATCATCCTGATCCAGTCGATGCGCGCAATCTGCAAGCGCTCATCGCCAGACTTCAAACCAGTGACGCAGATATCGGTATCGCCTTTGATGGAGATGGCGACCGCCTAGGCGTTGTCACTACCTCTGGCCAGATCATTCGTAGCGATCGCCAGCTCATGTTGTTTGTTGAAGACGTCCTGCGCGAACAACCAGGCAGCACCGTGGTGTTTGATGTGAAATCGAGCCGACATTTAACCGCTTGGATACAGCAGCACGGCGGCAAGCCGGTGATTTGGAAAACCGGACACTCACTGATGAAAGCCAAAATCAAAGAAACTGGGGCAGCCCTGGGTGGCGAACTCTCAGGCCACTTGTTTTTTAATGACAGCAAGCATGGTAAACCACGCTGGTTTGGCTTTGATGATGGGCTATATAGTGCGGCCCGGCTTCTCGAGATTATCAGTCGCAGCCCCAATGCGAGTGCCGTGCTTGAAGCCCTCCCCGACAGTGTGAATACTCCCGAGCTGCAGATCACCATGCAAGAAGGGGAATCGCATGCCCTGATTGCACAGTTACAAGACACGGCGCAATTCGCGGATGCGATTGAAATCATCACCATTGATGGCTTGCGCGTAGAATATGCCGACGGTTTTGGGCTGATTCGCGCCTCCAACACCACGCCCGTGTTGACCTTGCGCTTTGAAGCCGATGACATGCCAGCGCTCACCCGCATTCAACAGGCATTCCGGCAAATACTTGCCGAGCGCAGGCCAGACTTGAAAATTCCTTTTTAAACCTCCATTGAATGAGCATGCGATATGCCACTCAACAACACCATTCTCGCGGACGCGGTCTGCTCTATACCATTGCTTGGCTGGGCCTAGCCGCCTTAGTGTGGGTGCTGGTAGAGCGCGTTCAACATCCCAACACCCTCGAGCAAATGGGGCAAGACGAAGTGGCCAGCCTCAAGCGCAGCCCGGACGGTCATTACAGTGCCGAAGCGCTGATTAATGGCGAACGCGTGCGGGTGCTGGTCGATACGGGTGCCACCGGCGTCGCCATTTCACAAAGCGTGGCTGACCGCCTCGGTTTGTCCAGCCAAGATGCCATTAACACCCATACGGCCAACGGCAATGCCGTGTCTTATTTGGTCAGACTCAAAACCGTGCAACTGGGTGGGGTGATTGCGCATGACGTTGCCGCGACCATCTCACCCGGCCTCGAGGGAGATGCTTTACTGGGCATGAGCTTTTTGGGCAGGATGGATGTGCGGTTGTATCGCGGGGTGATGACCATACGGGATGCAAAAGCGGAATAACATTCCCGCTCGGCCAATCCCGCCGCCACCCAGAGGTAACCACTTGGAGAGATGCGTGAGCAAAGACCTTGCCCACGCAGGAAAAACTAAGGCGCTTCAGCAGGCAACGGTTTACCCTGCTTGATGATATTCACTGCTTGCGCAAATCGTTTATGAAAAGTCGTTTCGGTTAATGTGGTGGCCACATTCACTGTCACGCGCCGTTTCGTCACCACGGTCACTTTGGTATCATCATTTTCAAGCGGCTCTACCCATGCGCCCATGACTGCGCCCCAAGACACTAAATTCACCCCGCTACTGGTGAGCATATAGTGCTGGTCACGATGCTCCTCGATCGCATCAGCGCCATCCCATCTAAACACCGTTTTTGCGATTTCCCATGCTTGGGCTTCGCTCACGGCATAATGCTTGGTGGTACCTTCTGCGCCACTTTGTTTCACTTTCACAACATCTTGCATGGTGGAACACGCAGACACCGAAAGCGCCAGCGCAGCAAGCATTGCACGCGCAATTCTTTTTGAGACATTCATTGTTTTTATTCTTTCTAAGGGTTCGTTCAGTACAGATTGGTTAATTCAACCGAACGAGACATTAGCAGATTTTAAAAAACAACGCTATTTAGCCAACTGCTAGCGCCACCACACCCAAACTTTAATTCGCCAGCTCGGCGCCTTCTACCACCACCCGGAAAAATTGTAAGGCGGCTTGGTCTTGAATACGAATACCTGTTGCCACTGAGCCGCGCTTACCCGGCGCAATACCCCCCGTAATCAGCATCGAACGCGTCTGGTCGAGCAAGCGGCCCCGGCTGTCGTATTGCAGCATGCGCACCTGCACCCTGCCAACCGGCACACTGCTATTATTTTGCACCGCGGCATACACCATGCCGGTATTATCAGCCAGTGGCCCTGATGGAAGATAACGGGCAGGGTTACGCGGTAAATCGATGCGCATGGCGCGACCGGCGGCTTCTTTACCTATTTCAGAGTCTGAGCTGGCCGCCAATTGGTAATGTTGCAACGCCAACGACGTTTCGCCACGGCCTTCGGCAATTTGCCCGAGCAGCGCGTAGCCGGGGGCGGTGGGTAGCAGCGTATTGGCTTTCTTTAAAAATGGTTCGGCCTGCTCTTTTTTGCCCGCATTAAACAGCGCAATCCCGCTTTGCACATAAGGCTTGAAGTAATCGGGCTGCATCTGAATGGCTTTGTCATAAAACGCCAGTGCTTCTGTGGTGTTTTTCTTGGTCAGGGCAATATCGCCCAACAGCTCCTGAAAGCGTGCCTCGTTTGGCTCAATACCAATGGCTTTTTTGGCCAATGCCTGCGCCTTTTCAGTATCGCCCTTTTGCAACGCCTGCTTACCCTCATCATAGGCTTGGTAGGCCGGACGCATCGCCATCAATTTAGCCACTTTTTGCGCATAAACGGCCTGACCCATGTCACCCCCAGCGCCCAATTCAATCAGTGTTTTCTTGTTATCATCCACCCGCGCTTGTGAAGGTGGATGGCTGGCAAACAAGCCCGTGATAAAGTCTTGCCGCTTGCCCTCACTTAAACGAACAAAGGTTTCTTGCAGGGTGACAGCCGCCGCTGGATCATAGCCGGCCAATTTCATATATTTCATGCCGTAGAGATCTGATTCAGATTCGGCATCACGCCCATATTTGCTGGTGATTAATTGCCCGCCCAGCTGCGCACCGCCGACCACCAAATTCGCATAATTAGAATCGCGTGTCGCCAAGCCCACCGCCAACATGGCACCTTGCATGAACATCCCACGCTCCATGCCTTTCGCCCCATGACGGGCGGCAGCATGGACAATCTCATGGCCTAGTACGGCAGCCAGCTCGGCCTCGCTATGCAGTTCATAGAGCAACCCGCGATTAAACGCGATTTTACCCCCGGGCATTGCCCAAGCATTGGGCACCGAGTCGTTCAGCACCACAAACTCATAGGGTAAGTCTGGCCGGTCTGATACCAGTGCCAGCTTTTGGCCCACTTGTTGCACATAGCGCGTGAGTTCGGCATCCAGCGTGTAATCGCCGCCTTGTGATTGGCGGGCGGGGCTGTAATTTTGTTGACCGAGCTGAATCTCTTTGTCTTGCGACACAAATTGAAACTCACGCTCTTTGGTGACAGGATTGACGCCGCAAGCCAGCAAGCTGGCCGAAAGCAGCATCGGACAAAGCAAGGTTTTTTTCATCATGATCGCGCCCTATGCGTCAGCTTTCAGCATTAAGTAATGACCGTTGGCTGTTGCCTGCCGGTGAGCTGTGGCAATTGTGAGATCTGATTTGAAACCGTGATCAGCGCGGCCAGGGCCTCTTGCGCATCCAACTGTTGTTGGGCGGCATCTTCGGTAAAAGCCTCAAGATAGACGCGAATGGTCGCACCCTCGGTGCCTGTGCCCGACAAGCGAATCACGACCCGCGAGCCGCACGCAAATAAAATACGCAGGCCCTGCCCGGTGCTGACCGCGCCATCGACTGGATCGGTATAACTGAAATCATCCACGGTTTTCACGGTGTAGCTGCCGAAAACCTGCCCTGGCAAGCTGTTAAATTGCGCTTTAATGTGCGCGATCACCGCATTGGCTTGTTCGGTTGGTACCCCTTCGTAATCATGGCGTGAATACACATTGCGGCCATAAGTTTGCCAATGTTTGCGCACCAGCGACTCAACACTTTCACCAGTCGCCGCCAACAGATTCAGCCAGCACAACACTGCCCATAAACCGTCCTTCTCGCGGACATGATCGCTGCCAGTACCAAAGCTTTCTTCTCCACACAAGGTCACGCGCCCAGCATCCATCAAGTTACCGAAAAACTTCCAGCCAGTCGGCGTTTCGTAGCAATCAATGCCCAATTTTGCCGCCACGCGATCCACCGCACCACTGGTTGGCATCGAGCGCGCAACCCCTGACAAGCCGTTGGCATAAGCCGGAATCAATTTTGCATTGGCTGCAATGAGTGCAAGACTGTCAGACGGCGTGACAAAAAAATGATGGCCTAGAATCATATTACGATCACCGTCGCCGTCTGAGGCAGCTGCAAAATCCGGCGCGTGCGCGCCATAGGCAATCTCGACCAGATCTGCGGCATAAGTGAGATTGGGGTCGGGATGTCCACCGCCAAAGTTTTCTGACACTTCGCAATTCATCAAACAATCGGTAGAAGCGCCCAGCCGCTGGCCAAAAATTTCTTTTGCATAAGGGCCGGTTACGGCATGCATGGCATCAAATTGCAATCGATGGCCTGCAGCCAACCAACGCTTAATCGCGGCAAAATCAAACATTTGCTCCATCAGGTCTGCGTAATCTCGCACAGCATCAATGACTTCAATCTCGAAACCGTCTAGCGTAGTCACGCCCACAGTGGATAAATCCACCGCTGGCAAATCAACAATCTTGTATTGGGTAATCGTCTTACTTTTGGCAAAAATGGCATCGGTGATTTTTTCTGGTGCAGGTCCGCCATTGCTGGTGTTGTATTTGATGCCAAAGTCATCATCGGGGCCAGCTGGGTTGTGACTCGCAGACAGGATAATGCCGCCAAAGGTTTGATATTTTCGAATAATATTGGAGGCAGCCGGTGTCGATAAAATACCATTTTGCCCGACCAGCACTTTGACAAACCCGTTGGCAGCCGCCATCTTGATGATGACCTGTATGGCCTCCTTGTTGTAAAAACGACCATCTCCACCCACCGTTAATACCGCATTCGCAGGAATCTCTAGGGTATCAAAAATACTTTGGACGAAGTTTTGCAGGTAATGTGCTTGCTGAAAAACGCGTACTTTTTTACGCAAGCCAGAAGTACCGGGTTTTTGATCGGCAAAAGGCGTAGTGACAACAGTTTGAATCGACATGGCAGTGGCTTCTTGAAATATTAAAAATACGATAAACGATTGTATTACAAATGCATGACAGTTTTATGTGATTTGCCGAACAATGCATGCCTTATTGAACATGGTGTCTGAGGCTAAAATACAACACAGACAATGCAGCGAGATGACACACCGCCAGCCACAAAGCATTAAAAGACCAGTGAACAAAACTATAGGCGCCCAACACGCCCCCACTGACAAAGCCGCTAATCAATAGCAGATACAGCAACAATCGCCGTTGATCCACTGGCTGTCCGCGTAGACGCAAGCCGAGTGCGATCCCAATATCGGTGAACAAGCCAGACACATGGGTCGTCCGCACGACGGCACCACTATAGGTACTGGTCATTGCATTTTGCAATCCACAGGCGGCAGAGGCCAGCCACTGGCCGCTCTGCAAGCCTTGGTTGAGCAACAAAATGGCCATGACCAACAATCCGGCTTCAAGCCACAAGGCAAGATGATATTGACGGCCGAGCTTGAGGGCTTCGTGACCAATTACCAAGCCACTGAGCATCGCACCCGCGACAAAAAATACAATCACACATAACAAATGCAACACCTGCAACGCGTCGCCATGCATGATTTCTATTGAGAAAAAAGTTGATATACCGGTGAGATGCGACACCGCCTGATGGCGAAAACCCAACACGCCTACCGCATTCACAAAACCAGCATTCAAGGCCAATAAAAAGCCGCCCCATTCTACCCACCGTGGCAATCGCTGCATCATTTCACTCACTCCTCTGCGTGGCTGGCTTTATTCTACGCCGCCCAGGCACATTCGGTTTGGCAAACTACGTAAAATCATGAGGTGACTTTAAGGATTCACTTCAGGGGCTTTTTGGAACCCAGGGGTATGATGTGGATCTTACAAACACATCAACACTGATGCGTTTAACAAACAACCCAAGGAGATCATTATGTGGACTAAACCAGCTGCTACTGAAATGCGTTTTGGCTTTGAAGTGACAATGTACGTCATGAACAAATAATCAGCTTACGCTGAAAAAAACCCGCTTTAAAGCGGGTTTTTTGTTGCCTGTCGCCATCAAAGATCAAGTCAGTTGCGACCACAGCAAATGGAGACTGACGCCCATTAAAAAACAGGCAAAAATGCGCTTTAATACCTTTACAGGCAATCGTTTAGTCAATGCCACGCCGAGCGGTGCAAACAATACACTGAGTGGTGTGATCAACATAATCGCTGGCAGATACAACAGACCAAACGCCAGAGGCGCATGCACTGACTGCACTAGCGCATCTTGCACATAGCTAACAGTGCTGGCGAGTGCAATCGGAAAACCCAGCACGGCCGAGGTGCCAATCGCTTGTTTGACAGAGACCTGGCGCATGGTGAGATATGGCACGGTCAGCGTACCGCCGCCGATCGACACCAGCGCAGAGATCACGCCAATCAACATCGATACCAATCCAATTTCAATCTTTCCGGGCAATTTTTGCGGGCTTGGCTTGCGGTCAATCAATAATTGTATTGCAGCAAACAGAGTAAAGCTGGCAAAAAACACGGTTAGATAGCGTGCATCCAGCCGGATCGCCACCAGTGTCGCCAGTAAAGCCCCCAAAAAGGCCAT
>Ga0066445_1000339_pt1 | contig 14026 bp, 9 predicted proteins | sample LakWasMet67_HOW9_2_FD_59533 | JGI IMG/M metagenome (GOLD analysis project Ga0066445, IMG submission 59533) | Freshwater sediment methanotrophic microbial communities from Lake Washington under simulated oxygen tension - Sediment Metagenome 67_HOW9 | ecosystem: Environmental > Aquatic > Freshwater...
AGCGGGCCGCACACGGTGAGGGCGGGCTCCGCCGTTCTGATCGAACCCACGGTGGTGCATTCCTGCAATCCTTCGTCGCGGCAACCTTGGTCGTATCGCATGTTGTTTGTCGATGCGAGCTGGCTGCACCAAGCGGTGGCGCAGCTCTGGAACATGCCAACACCCCCGGCGCATCTGGAGTTTCTTTCTCGCTGCGTTGACGATCCGGCCGTGGTGCAAAAGGTCAGCAGCTTTTGCGATCCGCTGGCTTCCGATGCCGCCGCACGCGCCTTGGCCGAGGCGCTGCCGGCATGGGTCGCCAGTTGGGCCCGCCCTGGGCGCGCGCAAGACGCCGAGCCCGTGCCCGCTGAGCTGGCCCCAGCCCTCGAGACCCTGCATGCGCAGCTTGAGCGCAAGATCACGGTGGGTGAATTGGCTGCCCGCTGCAACATGCCGGCCTCGCAGTTCATTCGGCGATTTCAGCTCGCGCTGGACATCACGCCGGGCCGCTACCTGCAGAACCTGCGCCTCAACGGCGCAAGAAGGCTTTTGTCCCAAGGCATGTCCCTCGCCGAAGCGGCGCACACCATGGGGTTCGCCGATCAGGCACACCTGCAGCGCACGTTCAAGGCCCACCACGCCATGACGCCCGGCAACTACAGGCACAGGCCTTGAGGGCGCGAGTTGCCACGCGCCACCATGAGCACGATCGTCGAAACACGGTAAAGCCATCGACACATTAGGCTGAGGCCTGCCAATGCGCTGAGGTCCATGACACCGGCTGGGGGGCTGCCCCTGCCCGTGCTATCAAGTGCCCCGAGATTTTTGTAGCATGGCGCAGTCAGGCGGCAAGAACATCCGAAGTGGCCGCAACCAAAAGGGGCCGTTAGGCGAGCGCTCATGAAAATTCATTCAATAGGCCAGGCTGAGCCCGATCTGCGCAAGGCATTACCTGCGCTCGATGTCATCTGGCAGTTCATGTATGACGCAGATGCCCCCAACGAAACGGATGCCCTGTTGTGCCTTTGCAGTTTCGATACGAGCGTGGCGCACACCACGGCTGTTTTGTACCAACGTGGCTGTGCGCCTTGGGTGGTGGTCTCCGGTGGCCTGGCCCATCAAGCCGACGTCGCCACAACGGGTTGGGATCGCCCTGAGGCCGATGTATTCGCAGAGATTCTTGAACGCCAAGGCGTGCCCGCCTCACGCATTGTTCGAGAAACAGAGAGTCAAAATACAGGCGAAAACTTCAAGTTCAGCCTGATCAAGATGGGTGAGGCCGGCATTCATGTGCGATCGCTTCTGTGTGTGCAAAAGCCCTACATGCTCAGACGCACCAGGCTGACCGGCCAGGTCGTTGCACCTCACCTGCAGCTCACGATGTACGCTGAAAAAATCAGTGCGGCGGCCTACCTCCGGCGTGACGCCGATCCCCTGCGAACCGTGCATGTCATCGTGGGCGATCTGCACCGGATCATGGTGTACCCCAAGCTGGGTTTCCAAAGCCCACAGCAGGTTCCCGCTTCGGTGGTGAAGGCCGGCCGCCAACTCATCGCCCTGGGGTTTTCCAAACACCTTCTCGCGGGCGAACCCTTCTGACACCCGCCCAATGCGGAGGCTGTCGTGACAGACCTGGGTGGCTGGACAGGGCCGATCCTCCGGCCCACTGACCGGCCTGCATTTCAGAAAGCAGGCGTTCGCTCCCCTGTTGGCGCCAGGGCTCCAGAAGGCCATCAGACAGGCCATGGTTCCTGGCCCAGGGTCTGTTCCAGCTTGGATGCCGTGGTCCACAAGCTCTGATGGGACCCTGATGGAGGAACCAGTCGGGTGTGTCAGGTGCTGAAAGACAAGAGCCCACGGGGCCTCATGGGCCCGCGGGCCGGGGGGCCTGATTCAGCCAGCGCCACAGCGTGGCCCGGCTCACGCCCAGGGCGCGGGCGGCGTCCTGGTGGCGGCCCCGATGCTGTTCCAGGGCCTGGCGGGCAAGGGTCGCCCGCTCGTCGGGGTGGGCCGTGCCATTCGAGCGGTTGCCTGGTGTAGTTCGGGTCGAATCCAGGGATGGGCGGGGCCATAAGTCAGCCAGGGATTCCCAGCTCACCGCGTCGAGGCCGGGCACGCCGCGCAGTGCCACGGCCAACCGGTCCATCAGATTGCTCAACTCCCGCACATTGCCGGGCCATGCATGGCCTTGCCAGGGTGGGTTGGCCCGACGCAGCACCTCGGCCGCAGGCCAGGCCAGGCCCTGGCGACGCAGGCTCTGGCCCAGCAGCGCCGTGGCCAGTCGATCCAGATCACCGGCGCGGTCGCGCAAGGGGGGCAGGGCCAGTCGCAGCACCTCCAGCCGGTAGTAGAGATCGGCCCGGAAGCGGCCCTGCTGCACCCATTCGTGCAAGGGTTGGTGGGTGGCGGCCAGCACCCGCACGTCCACCGGGATCGGCGCAGCCGCCCCCAGCCGCTGGATCTCACCCTCCTGCAACACCCGCAGCAGCCGGCTTTGCAGGTGCAGGGGCAGATCACCGATTTCGTCAAGAAACAGGGTGCCGGTGTGGGCCCGTTCGAACAGGCCGCGTCGGCCGCCGCGCCGGGCCCCGGTGAAGGCGCCGTCCTCGTGGCCAAACAACTCGCTCTCCATCAGGCCCTCGGGCAGCGCGGCGCAGTTCACTGCCACAAAGGGTCGGCCCGCGCGCGGGCTGGCGTTGTGCAGGGCCTGGGCCATCAACTCCTTGCCGGTCCCGGTCTCCCCGGTGATCAGGACCGGCAACTCGGTGGGGGCAAAGCGCCGCGCCTCGTCGCAGGCCACACGCCAGGGCGGGCTGTCGCCGATCAGGTCCTCGAAGCGATGCCGGGCGCTGCGCTGGTCCTCGCGCTGGCGCATGCGCAGGCGGTTGTCGGCCTCGTGGATGGCGGTGGCCGCATACAGGGTGAGCGTCGCACCGATCACTTCGCCCGCATCCTCCCAGGGCATCAGGTTGGCCACCCAGTCGCGTTGCTGCAGACGCAACACGCTCTGGCGGGCCTGCAAAGGCACGCCGACGGGCCAGTCCAGTTCGGGCCAAAGGGCCGCCAACCGCCCCTGTGGCGCCTGCGCACCCGGCCAGCCCAGCGCCTTGAGCATGGCTGGGTTGGCGGCGATCAGGCGGCCCTCGCGGTCGGCTGCCAGCACCGCGTCCTGCAGGTGGTGCAGAACCCCGTGGATCTGCGCATACCGGCGGCTCTCCAACTGCCGCACCCGGGCCAGATCGAGCGCGTTGTCAAACCCCTGGCGGATGCTGTCCAGCGAGTAGGCCAGGATGCCCTGCAGCCCCAACTCGCGTGCCAGTTCCAGGACCAGGCTGGAGCCCACCACCACCCGGTAGCCTTCGGCCCGGAACGAGGCCAGTGTCTGGCGTGCGTCCTCGGGTGTCCGGTAGGCGCACTGGCGTACCTCGATGTTGAGCAAGTCCTTCACCGAGTCCAGCTCCGGAATGGTGTGCCCGTAGGTCAGGATGCCCACGCGGCCCGTGCTGCTGCGGGCCTCGATCAGGGCCTGGAGGATGTCGAAGCCCGTGAGCTGGATGGTGGCCACCGGGGCCTGCAGATGCTGGCGCAGCAGGCTGGCGTTCGATCCCGCGCTCACGAAAACATCGACGCTGTCGCGGGCCAGCCGCTCGCGTGCCAGGTCGAGCGTGCGCTCGAAACTGCCCTCCACCACCTCGATTTCTGCCCGCTCCCGGTATTCCGCCAGCACGGGCTGCGCGCGCTCGCCGATGGCTCGGTAGCTCATGAAACAAAGACGGGGCAGGGCCATGGCAATCCTTGCAAGATGTTTCATCCATTGTTGCAATGATGTTTCATGCGACATGAAGCGCAGGTGACAGCTTCCTGAAAACCCTGTTGTGACAAGCACTTGCGTTCAGGCAAGGGCTGGCACAGGCCCTGCAATCCAGACGGACAGCACGCTTGCCAAAAAAAGGAGACAGACATGCCGCCCAGCGGATTCCATCGGCGCGCCCTGCTGCTCGCCGCAGCGGCCGGATTGCCCGCCCTGACCTTGGCCCAGACCCCCACCCCAGCCGGCCGCTGGCCGAGCAAACCGGTGACCATCGTCGTGCCCTACTCGCCCGGGGGCGGCACCGACATCGTGGCCCGCACCGTGGCCCAGCGCCTGTCCGAGCTGTGGGGAGTCTCGGTCATGGTCGACAACCGCACCGGGGCCAATGGCGTGATCGGCTCCCAGCACGTGGCCAAGCAGGCCCCTGACGGCCACACCCTGCTGATGGTGGTGGGCTCGCACGCCATCAACCCCGTGCTCATGAAAGCCCTGCCTTATGACACCCCCAAGGCTTTCACCCCCATCACCCGCCTGGCCGATTCGCCCATGGTCCTGGTGGTCTCGGCCAAGGCCCCTTACAAAGACCTGCGCGAGTTGTTGGAGGTGGCTCGCAAGGAGCCCATGGCCGTCGGCTACTCGGAGGGGCAGACCCGCCTCACTGGCGAGTTGATGCGCCAGGCCGCCCAGCTCAAGACCGAGGGCGTGCCCTACAAGGGTGGTGCGCCCATCATGGTCGACATCATCGGGGGCCACCTGCCGCTGGGGGTGACCAGTGTGCTCACCGCATTGCCCCATGTGCAGGCCGGCAACCTGCGCGTGATCGGCGTTGCGGCTGCCGAGCGCATGCCGATCTTTCCCGAGGCCATGAGCTTTCGCGAACTCGGCCTGGGCCAGGTCGAGTCCCTGAGCTGGTACGGGCTGTTCGGCCCGGCCGGCCTGCCGCCGACCCTGGTGGCGCAGATCAATGCCGATCTGCGTCGCATCACGTCCGACCCCGCCCTGCAAAAGCAGATGACGGCCCAGGGCGCCCAGGTGGTGCTGACCCCGCCCGATGAGTTCGCCCGTTTCCTGCAGTCCGAGACCGCCAAATGGGCCCAGGTGGCCCAGCGCGGCGGCATCCAGGCCGAATGACCGCGCTGATCCAGCCACCTCAAACCCGCTCCATCCCACCTCACCGATTCTGAAGACCACCATGACCACCTCCATCGCTCCACTCAAGCAACGACTCGCCCAACCCGGCCTGGTGATCGCGCCGGGCGTGTACGACATGGTCTCGCTGCGCCTGGCTGACAGCCTGGGCTTCGAGGCGTTGTACATGACCGGCTTCGGCACCGTGGCATCCCACCTGGGCCTGCCCGATGCAGGTCTGGCCACTTACAGCGACATGGTGGGCCGGGTCCAGGCCATGGCGGGCATGGCCCGCACACCCTTGATCGCCGATGGCGACACCGGCTACGGCGGTCTGCTCAATGTGCAACACACCGTGCGCGGCTATGAAGCCGCCGGCGCGGCCTGCATCCAGCTCGAAGACCAGGAGTTCCCGAAAAAATGTGGACACACACCGGGCCGCAGGGTGGTGCCCATGGAGGACATGGTGCGCAAGATCCGAGTTGCCGCCGAGGCCCGCCGCTCAAGCGACTTCCTGATCATCGCGCGCACCGATGCGCGCACCACCCTGGGCCTTTCAGAGGCCTTGCGGCGTGCCGAGGCCTACGCCCGAGCCGGTGCCGACATCCTGTTCGTCGAGTCCCCCGAGAGCGAAGAAGAAATGCGCACCATCGGGCGCAGCTTCGATCTGCCCCTGCTGGCCAACATGGTCGAAGGCGGGCGCACCCCGGTGCTGAGCCAGGCGGATCTGGAGTCCATCGGCTACAAGCTGGCCATCTTCCCGGTCACCGCCCTGCTGGCGGCCACCCAGGCCATGCAGTCGGTCTACCAGGGCCTGCGCCGCCAGGGCTCATCAGCCCATGGCACCGTGCCCCTGATGCCTTTCAGCGAGCTGACCCAGCTCATGGGCTTTCAGGCCGTGTGGGACTTCGACAAGCGCCATGCCGAATGACCGCCGCTGCCCTCAACGCACTGGCCCCAGAACCTGCCCCGGAGACCCGATCATGATGTGCACTCCCCATGCCCGCCGTCCCTGGCTGACCCGCTGCCTGGGCGCCGCAGCCGCCCTCGGGCTGAGCCTGCTCCAGGCCCCCTTGCTGGCCCAAGAGGCGAGCTGGCCCAGCAAGCCGATCCGCCTGGTCGTGCCCTTCACCCCCGGAGGGGTGACCGACACCAGCGGCCGCCTGATCGCCGAGCACCTGGGCCGACGCCTGGGTCAGCAGGTGGTGGTCGACAACCGCCCGGGTGCCTCGGGCAACATCGGCACCAGCCAGGTGGCCCAGGCCGCCCCTGATGGCTACACCCTGGTGCTGGGCTTTGACGGCACGCTTGTCATCAACCCGCACGTCTTTGCCAAGGTGCCCTTCGACACCCTCAAGGACTTTGCCCCCGTGGGCAAGATCGGCGATGCGGCGCTGATCCTCGTGGCCCACCCCGGCGTGCCGGCCAAGACCCTGCAGGAGGTGATCGCCCTCTCGCAAAGCCAGCCCGGCGGGCTGTCCTACGGCACCTCGGGTACCGGGGGCACGCCGCACATCGGGGGCGAGTTGTTGGCCCAGCGCACGGGGGCACGCCTCACCCACGTGCCTTACAAAGGGGGGGGCCAGGCCCTGACCGATGTGTTGGGCGGCAGCATACCGCTGGTCTACACCGCCGTGGCCGGGGCGCATGGCCACGTCAAGTCAGGCAAGCTGCGCGCCATCGCGGTCTCCAGCCTGCAGCGCAGCGCGGCCTTGCCCGAGGTGCCCACCTTCATCGAATCGGGGGTGCCTGATTTCACGGTCACCTCCTGGGTCGGCCTGCTGACCCCGGCCCGCACCCCGGCGCCTGTGCTGCAACGCCTGAACACCGAGTTGCAGGCGGTGCTCAATGACCCGGTGGTCAAGGACAAGTTGCTGGCCATGGGCATCGATGCCAGTCCGGGCACGCCCGAGCAGTTCGCCGAACAGATGCGCCGCGACCTGGCGCGCTACGGCCAGGTGGTCAAGGCGGCCAACATCCGCCTCGATTGATCTGCGGCGCCCAGCCCGGCGCCAAACCCGCATGGCCCTGGCCAGTCCCTGACCAGGCGCTCAAGCCCCTGGGCCCAGATCCATGCGGACCGCCGCCGCCTTCAGTGTCTGGCGCAGCCACAGCAGGCCCGGGTCCTTGGAGCGGTGCTTGTGCCATTGCATCACCTGCACCATGGGCGGGATCGGCAGGGGAGGGGCCAGCAGCCTAATCGGCAGGTGGCGACTGGCCTGCAGGGCCAGGCGCCGGTGCAGCGTGGCGATGCGGTCCGTGCCCACCACCAGGTGGGGTGCGGTCATGAAGCTGAAGGTCGACACCTCCACCCGCCGTTCCACCCCGTGGCGCCGCATGAAATCGGACTCCAGCGATTGCCCGCCCGCCGGCGGCTGCATGATCACGTGGCCCGCGGCCAGGTACGAGTCCAGGGTCAGCTCGCGGTCGCGGAAGCGGCCCTGGTTGCACACCGCGCACACAAAATCATCGAGAAACACGGTGTCGGTCGGGTGGTCGGGCGAGCAGAACTCTTTCGGAATCACCAGCAGGTCGGCCTCGCCCTGTTCCAGCGCGCGCTGCGGCTGCTCCACCTGCGGCATCAGGTGAAAACGCACCCGCCGGGCCTGCTCATGGGCCAGCACCATCAGGTGGGGCATCAGGGTGCTCAGCGAGTAGTCCGACACAAAGATGCGGAACTCGCGCTCCGAGCGCATGGGGTCGAACTCGGGCTGGGCCGTGATGGTGGTGTCCACCCGCATCAGCACATCGCGCACCGCTTCCTTCAGCACCTCGGCGCGCGGCGTCAGCTCCATGCGCCGCCCCACCTGCACCAGCAGATCGTCGTCAAAGTACTCGCGCAGCCGGGCCAGGGCATTGCTCATGGCCGATTGGCTCAGGTGCTGGCGTTCGGCGGCCCGGCTGATGCTGCAGGTGCTCAGCATCGCGTCCAGGGCCACCAGCAGGTTCAGATCCAGTTTGTTGAAACGCATCGCGTGGGCCGGGGCTGCACCTCAGTGTTAACCCCTTAGGTATTCATGAAATCGATATCTTAGATGGATTGAAACCATTTTACGAATGTGTCTCGTGTTCGTAACCTTCGTGTCAGCGATCGGTGAAGCCGGTCAAAGCCTCAGCAAGAAGGCCCCTGAAACCCACGGAGACAAACACGATGCACATCAGACCTCAGCGCCTGCGCTTGCGCACGGCATCGACGCGACTGCCCTTCCAGCTGGCCCTCCAGCTGCGTTCTCAACTGCGTTCTCAGCTGCGTACGCGACTGCCCTTGGTGGCCCTGCCGATGTTGCTGGCCCAAGGCGCGCACGCCCTCGAGCTCGACACCGGCAACGACGACCTCAAGATCCGCTTCGACAACACCGTCAAAGCCAGCACCCAATACCGCCTGCAAGACGCCAGCCCGGCCCTGGTCAACAGCACCCGCCAACTGGTGCCGGGCGTGGCTGCTTCGGCCTTCCCCCAGGCGCTGAACTTCAACGCCGGTGACGACAACTTCCGCAACAAGGGCATCGTCTCCAAGCGCCTGGATCTGTTGAGCGAACTCGACGTGGTGTACCGCAAAGACCTGGGTCTGCGCGTCAGTGCCGCGGCCTGGTACGACGCCGCCTACAGCGGCAGCACCGCAGCCACCGATGTGGCCAATGGCCAGGCCGTCTACAACCAGTTCTCCAGCGCCACCCGCGACCTGGCCGGCCGCAAGGCCGAGGTGCTGGACGCCTTCATCTTCGGCGCACTGCCGCTGGACAACGGCAACAAGGCCACCGGCCGCCTGGGCCGCCATGCCTTGCAGTACGGCGAAAGCCTGTTCTTCGGCGACAACGGCATTGCCCGCGCCCAGGGCCCGATCGACATCTGGAAGCTGATGTCCTCGCCCAACGCCCAGTTCAAGGAGATCGTCCGCCCCGTACCCCAGGTCTCGGCCCAGGTGCCGCTGTCGTCCGATGTGTCGGTGGGTGGCTACTACCAGTTCCGCTGGGAGGCCGATCGCATGGCGCCGGCCGGCAGCTACTTCAGCAGCGTCAACAACGCCTGGGGGGGCTCGGGCCTGAATGAAGTGGTCGGCACCAGCGTGTTGCGGCCCGGCTCGGATGTGCGCCCGCCCAACAGCGGCCAGTTCGGCGCCCAGCTCAAGTGGCGCCTCGAAGAGACCGATCTCGGCTTCTACGCCGCGCGCTACCACGACAAGGCTGGCCAGCTCTACTCGCAGCTCAATGTGACGGGCGGGCAGGGCAATTGGTACTACGTCTTCCCGGACGCCGTGAAAACCGTGGGCGCCAGTGCCAGCCGCTCGCTGGGCAACACCAATGTTTCGATCGAGACCTCGCTGCGCACCAACATGCCGCTGGTCAACAGCAACATCGTCTATGCCAATGTGGCCCCTGCGGGCACCCTGGCCACGGGCAAGACGGCCCACCTCAACCTGTCGTGGATCAGCTCGCTGGGCCCCAGCTTCCTGGCCCGCGAGGCCAACTTCCTGGGCGAGATCGCCTGGAACCGCGTGCTGAGCAAGAACGACCCCGAGGGCCACCTCGATCCGCTGCGCAGCCGTGACGCCACCGCGCTGCAGATGGTCTTCAGCCCCAGCTACCGCCAGGTGCTGCCGGGCCTGGACCTCAGCGTGCCGGTGGGCCTGCGCTATGTGCTGGACGGCAACTCCTCGGTCACCGGCTTGGCCTGGGGCCCCAAGGGCACGGGCTCGGCCACCCTGGGGCTGGAAGGAACCTACCAGGGGGTATGGCAGTTCGCGCTCAACTACACCCGCTTCCTGGGGGGCGCCGCGCCCTTCGTCAACTACACGCCGCTGCTCACCGGCGGCACCGCCACCTACACCACCGGCAACCCCTTGGGCGACCGCGACTTTGTCTCGCTGTCGGTCCGCCGGACCTTCTGATTTCGACTGGAGACAAGCGTGAACAAGACAATGCTGATTTCGATGCTGACCGCCGCTGCTGCGGTTTCAGGGATGGTGCCCGCAGTGGCGGCGGTGAGTGCCGATGAGGCTGCAAAGCTCAAGTCCGAGCTGACCCCCTTCGGGGGCCAGAAGGCCGGCAATGCCGACGGCAGCATCCCGGCCTGGACCGGGGGCCACACCCAGCCCATCCCCGGTGACAAACCCGGCGGCCGCCGCGGCGACCCCTTCAAGGACGAGAAGCCCCTGTACTCGATCACGGCCAAGAATGCCGAGCAGCACGCCGCCCGGCTCAGCGACGGCACCCGGGCCATGCTCAAGAAGTACCCCGACAGCTTCCGGGTCGATGTGTACCCCAGCCACCGCACGGCCGCTGCCCCGCAGTGGGTGTACGACAACACCTTCAAGAACGCCACCCGCGCCCGGCTCAACAACGACGTGATCGAAGGCGCCTACGGCGGCATCCCCTTCCCCATTCCCAAGAGCGGTGCCGAGGCCATCAGCAACCACAGCCTGCGCTGGCGTGGCACCACCTGGCAGTGGCAGGCCACCCAGTACCAGCTCACCGCCGACGGCAAGGCGGTGCTGACCACCGAGGGCCAGGCCGACCAGCAGATGCCCTACTACTTTGAAGACGGCAGCCCCGAGCAGTTCGCCAAGAAGAACGAGTTCTGGCTGATCCGCCTCATCAACACCGGCCCACCCATCCGCGCCGGCGAGGCCATCGTGGGCCGCAACCAGGTGGACGGCAGCAAAGACCAGGCCTGGGTCTACCTCACCGGCCAGCGCCGCGTGCGCAAGCTGCCCAACCCCTGCTGCGACACCCCGGCGCCCGCCACCGCCGGTGTGATGAGCTTTGACGAGCTGGAGACCTGGGCTGGCCGCATCGACCGCTTCGACTGGACCCTGGTCGGCAAGCAGGAGATGGTCATCCCCTACAACGGCAACAAGCTGCTGCAGCCCAAGACCGACGCCGAAGTGCTGGGCGCCCACCACCTCAACCCCGACCACGTGCGCTGGGAGCTGCACCGCGTCTGGGTGATCGAGGCCAAGCTGCGCCAGGGCCAGCGCCACCAGGCGGTGCGCAGCCGCTACTACTGCGACGAAGACACCTGGAACTGCGTGCTCGGCGACCGCTGGGACGCCAACGGCCAGCTCTGGCGCACCCTGTGGTCGCAGACCTTCGTGGCGCCCGATCTGCCGGGCACGGTGATCGGTGCCATGGGCGTGAACGACCTGCTCACCGGCCAGGCCTACGTGGCCAACCTCTACAACACCAAGTCGGTGCAGTACGCCATCAAGCCACGCCTGCCCGACACCGTGTTCACCCCCGACGCCATGGCCGGTGAGGGCATCCGCTGACCCCACCCGTGCCCCAACCCTGCATCCCACACCTTCCCAGGTCTGCGGCGGGCACGCTGTGCCCGTCCCGCGGCCCGCATCTGCAAAAAGAGACCAGCCATGACCGCGCAAGCTGACGCCCCGACCGCCCTGGAGGGCTGGCGTCCATCCCCTGGCGCCGCCCCACACGGGCGGGGCAAGCTCCTTCCGCCTGCCCACTCTAAGGCCCACCCGACTTCCCATCGGTCGTCCCACCGGGGGGCCGCCACCTCGGGTGCCGTCGCCCTGCTGTTCGGGGCCCTGCTGTCGGGCCTGTTCAGCCAGGCCCAGGCCGCCCCCGTGGGCGACAGCCTGGACCGGCCCGCGCTCGCCACCCGCCTGGGGCCTGCCTCGGTGCTGCTGGCTGCGGCCCAGGCCGGCCCGACCACCGTGGCGGTGGGCGAGCGTGGGCTGGTGCTGCTCAGCGCCGACCCGGCCCGCAGCTGGCGCCAGGCCCAGGTGCCGGTCAGCGTCACCCTGACGGCCGTGCGCTTTGCCGACGAGCGCCACGGCATCGCCGTGGGCCATGCCGGCGTGGTGCTGAGCACCGACGACGGCGGCCAAAGCTGGCAGCAGCGCCTCAATGGCCGCCAGATCGCCCAGGCCCTGCTCGATGGCGCCCGGGCCAGCCAACAGAGCCGCCCGCAACCCCAGCTGCTGGCCCAGGCCGAGCGCCTGGTTCAAGACGGCGCCGACAAGCCCCTGCTCGACGTGGCCCTGCTGTCGCCACGCCGGGCGCTTGCCGTGGGCGCCTATGGCCTGGCCATGGCCAGCGACGACGGTGGCCAGCACTGGGCCCCCTGGTCGGCCCGGCTGGACAACCCCAAGGGCCTGCACCTGTATGCCGTGCGCCACCAGGGCGGCGCCATCCTGCTCGCCGGTGAACAAGGCCTGCTGCTGTACTCCAGCGACGAGGGCGCCCATTTTCAGCGCCTGCCCAGCCCCTACGCCGGCAGCTTTTTCACGGCCGAGATGCTGAGCCCCACCGAGTTCGTGGTGGCCGGCCTGCGTGGCCAGATCTGGCACACCCGTGATGCCGGCCAGCACTGGCAGCCCATCGCCAACCCGGTGCCCGCCAGCATCACCGGCTCGGCCCAGGGCGCTGACGGCCAACTGGGGTGGGTCAACCAGGCCGGCCTGCTGCTGCAGCTGCGCAACGGGGCCCTGCAGCCCGTCAACGCCAAACCCCTGGCCCCGCTGAGCGGCGTGCTGCCCCTGGCCGGCGGTCGCTGGCTCACGCTCGGCTTTCAGGGCGCCCAAGTGCTGGCGCCTGATGGCTCGGCTTTGCCCAGGCCCGTCAGTGAACCTGCCAAACAGCCTGCCAACCCGCCTGCCAAACAGCCTGCGACTCAACCTTCCACCGCGCCTTCGACCCAAGCTGCGTCGGCCTCCGTGGCCACCGCCCGCGCCACGTCCTCCCCCTCTGCCGGATCCCAGCCATGAGCGCCATCGCCCCTTCCCTGTCTCAGGCCCGCCCGCCGGCCCAGACCGATTTCGATGCCCGCTCGGGCTCGGCCATCGAGCGCCTGCTGTTCAACAACCGCCTGTGGGTGGTCCTGCTCTGTGCGCTGGCCACCTTGGTGCTGGGCTGGCAGGCCACGCGCCTGCAGCTCAATGCCAGTTTCGAAAAGACCATTCCCGCCAGCCACCCCTATGTGCAGAACTACCTGCAGCACCAGGGTGAGCTCAGCGGCCTGGGCAATGCGGTGCGCATCGTCGTGGCCAACGAGCGCGGCAGCAGCCTGTACGACCCCGCCTACCTGGAGACTCTGCGCCAGATCAGCGACGAGGTGTTCCTGATCCCCGGCGTGGCCCGCACCCAGATGAAGTCACTCTGGACCCCCAGCACCCGCTGGGTCGGCGTGACCGAAGACGGGCTGGAAGGCGGCCCGGTGATCCCCGACGGCTACGACGGCTCGCCCGCCAGCCTGCAGCAACTGGCGGCCAACATCGCCCGCTCGGGCGAGCAGGGCCAGGTGGTGGCGCTGGATGGCCGCTCCACCGCCCTGTACGTGCCCCTGCTGGAGCGCGACCCCGACGGCCGCCGCCTCGACTACACCGCGCTCTCCGAGCGCCTGGAGGCCTTGCGCACCAAGTACGAGGGCCGTGGCGTCACGCTGCACATCACCGGCTTTGCCAAGATCGTCGGCGACCTCATTGCCGGGGTGCGCATGGTGCTGGTCTTCTTTGCCCTGGCCGTGCTCATTGCTGCGGGCATGGTGTATGGCTTCACCCGCTGCGTGCGCTCCACCGCCCTGGTGGTGCTGGCCTCGCTGGTGGCCGTGGTGTGGCAGCTGGGCCTGCTGCCCACCCTGGGCTATGCGCTGGACCCGTACTCCATCCTGGTGCCCTTTCTGGTGTTCGCCATCGGCATGAGCCACGGCGCCCAGAAGATGAACGGCATCATGCAGGACATCGGGCGCGGCATCCCCCCGCTGGTGGCCGCCCGCTACACCTTCCGCAGGCTGTTCCTCGCCGGCCTCACCGCCTTGCTGGCCGACGCCGTGGGCTTTGCCGTGCTGCTGGTCATCGACATCCAGGTGATCCGCGAGCTGGCCATCGCTGCCTCGCTGGGCGTGGCCCTGCTGATCTTCACCAACCTGATCCTGCTGCCCATCCTGCTCAGCTACACCGGCGTCAGCCAGGCCGCGGCCGAGCGCAGCCTGCGCAGCGAGCTGGCCGATGCCGCAGGGGCCGCCCGCCACCCGGCCTGGGCCCTGCTGGACCGCTTCACCCAGCGCCGCTGGGCCCTGGCGGCCCTGGCCGTGGCCGCGGCCCTGGCTGCGGTCGGCTACCAGTGGAGCACCCGGCTGCAGATCGGC
>Ga0066445_1000349_pt1 | contig 13697 bp, 8 predicted proteins | sample LakWasMet67_HOW9_2_FD_59533 | JGI IMG/M metagenome (GOLD analysis project Ga0066445, IMG submission 59533) | Freshwater sediment methanotrophic microbial communities from Lake Washington under simulated oxygen tension - Sediment Metagenome 67_HOW9 | ecosystem: Environmental > Aquatic > Freshwater...
AAACCCTTTTCAGGTTCAAACTCAACATACAAACGCATGCGTTCAAAATCTAAATTATGCTCTCGTGGCGATGCGTTTGGATCATACAAATAAGATGGGTTTTTATGTTGGGCAAATAACGAAATGGCAGAAAATAATGAGGCAAGAAAAAGTAAATTTATATTCATAACATTTAATTTCAATTTTTTAGATAAATATACGCATTTAAAGAAGTAGCGATAAGCAGCCAAATAAAATAGGGCAACAACAAAAGGCCGGAAAGGCCTACTTTATTAAATCCCCAAAAAGTAAACCATCCAACTAAAATTGTAAGTGCAATAATTATGAGTAAGCCAATTAAAACAAAATGAAAGCGAAAGAAAACAGGGTTCCATAAAACATTAAGAATCCATTGAATGGCAAACAAAAAATAAAATAGTTTTAGCTCATTAAAACTATATAAACGGGATGCCTCATACATGAAAAATGAAAAACAAATCATAATGCATGTCCAAGCTAAACCAAAAACCCAACCTGGCGGAGTCCATGGAGCTTTATTTACATTTTGATACCACTCATTTGTTGCCGGATTTCCAATTAAGATACCACCTAAACCAAGTGCGGCAAAATTAATTAATAAAAAAATAAAAAATCTTAACATTTACTGATATGAATTTGACAATTTTATAAGATTAGTTAACCATTCAAATGCCGCTTCCTTGTCGTTAAAACCTCGAGTAGCCACAACCGGTTTATTTATATTTAGAAAAAAATTAAATAATAATTTATTAGCTAAAGATTTTACCAAAACAGCATTTGCTAAGGTAAACTCATTAGAATCGTCGGAGGCTGCATAAGCTCTTGCCTCACTTGAAATACCAAGAAAATCTGTTGAATTTATACACACAGCCATTTTTTTTCCCTTGCCTAATTCAAAAATGGCCTTCTTTAAAAGAACTAAATGTTCTTTCTGAACTTCAATATTTTTATCATAAAAATTTACCTCAATAATATTACAAGAATTTAATTTTGCAATAAATATATCTTTTACATCAATAATTGATATATACTCTGAATTATTAGTAGAATTATTAGACAAATTTGAAAATTTATGAAAATGAAGATACAATTATTTTTTAATACCCAAAATACATAAACATTCAAAAACTTACTCACTTAATTTTTAAAAATAATTTTAATCTATAAACTTTACATTATCCTTTTTACGTTCATGACAAGTTGGTGCTTCATCTCCATACCCAACAATTATGGCTAATTTAATCTCTTCTGAGGAAGGAACCATAAGGTCTTTATATTCCTTAGTGTTTTCAACAAACTTTGCTAAACCAACCGGACAAGAATCTAAACCGAGGGATTTAGCAGCCAACATAATATTTTGCGCGCACATGCCAATATCAAGTGAAGCCCACTCATTGTTACGTTCTGAAGAAATAAAAATTACTACCGGAGCTCCATGAAAAATAGGATCGTCGGCTTTAAAAAAATCCAAACCATCTTTTAAATGAAATGTACCAGGATGTAAAATATGATTTGCGGCCTCCTTAACTCCGGCTTTAAACATTGCAAATTTTGATTGATGAATAATTGCAGAAGAAAAAAAATTTATTTTCACTTCACTTGTTAAAACATAGAAGTGCCATGGTTGTTTGTTCATGGCTGAAGGTGCCATCCGACCGGCATCAAGCAGTTTATTTAATATTTGGCGATCGACTTGTTTATCCTTAAACTTCCGTATTGCTCGTCGCAAATAAATATTTTCTATTACCGCATTAGAATATTCAGGTTCCATCATGATATTAAATTTTAATACAAATTTCAGGAAAGCTAACTATGTTGCAATGATATATATCATTGCAATTACCTGCTCTTAATCAGTTAATTCAATTAATTGTAAAAAAAATGCACTAACTCTAATTTAAAAAAATAAAAACTACAATTTCTCTTCAATAAACCTTATCAGTTGATCAATATCAACAGGTTTAATAAATAAATAGCTATTTAAAATTTCTTTAATTGCATCTGTTGTTTGATCTATAGAATTTCCGGTTGTAAAAATTATTGGGCTTTTTGAGCCGTTTAGTCTTATTTGCTTACTTGCATTAATACCGCTAGTTTTATCCTTTAAATAAACATCCATAATAATTAAATCGGGCATAAATTCTTTTGCCTTTATTACGGCTGAACGTTCATCTGAAACATGCTTCACTACATAGTTTTTCTTCTCCAAAAATAATTTTAATACTTTGGCAACCAGCAGTTCATCCTCTGCAATAAGTATATTTTTTATTGCACTCAAATTAACGGGATAATTATTTCGTAAGATGGAGGCGCTTTGCTTACAAGTTTAACAGTGCCATTAACTTGCTCTGCAAATGTGTGTATTAGCATTAAACCTGTTGTACTTGTATCATAAAAATCAACATTATTTGGAAAAACACCTCTGCAATCGCAATACTCAATAACCAGTTCACCTTCGTTTAATTTAGAGCAAATACTTAAAGTACCTTCTCCTCCATCCTTAAAAGAATGTTTAAATGAGTTCATCATTAATTCATGCAACATTAGTCCGAAAGGCAAGGCTTTATTTAAGTCTAACACATGATCATCACCTTCAATGTCTAAAAGTATTTTTGCATTAACATTTAAATTAGAAAACAATTCGTTTATATATTGTTTTAATTTTAAATTATCAAACGAATCGTTTCTATATAACATTTCGTGTACCAACGCCGTAGACTTTATACGTTTTCTGCTATCACTTAATGCCTCCTTGGCTGCCACATTCTCTATGTTCATCTCCTTTAACTGGAGCATGCTCGAAACAAGTGCTAAATTATTTTTAATCCGATGATGTATTTCTGAAAGTAAAACATCTTTATCTTTTAAAGCCTTTTTAATCTTTAATTCATCTTTTACCCGATCGGTAATATTTTTTGAAAAAATGGAAATACCAATAATCTGTTTAGTATAATCGAAGATAGGGTGATAACTAGATTCGAAATAAATATGATCATTCTTTGAAGCAGCAAATACCTCAATATCATTTATTGTTTCGCCTTTAAATACTTTTTCATAAATATTTTTTAAATGATAATGCTTAGTTGGATCAATAAAATTTAGTATTGGCTGACCTACCAAATTAGTTTTGTTATAACCCATTTCTACTATGGTAGCAAATACCGAATTATATTCGGTTAAATTAAAATTTTGATCAATAGAAAGAATAATATCATTTGTATTATTTATAATAGCAAACAGTTTCTCCTTTTTGTTAGAAATTTCAATATCATATAATTTTTCGGCGGTTATATCTTTAGAAGCAATTAATAATCCGTCAATTTTATTTTCAAAATTTATTATTGGCGTAATAGTACACTTATACCAAGCCTTACCACTTTCATTAATAATATCTGTGGTTTCAAGATCGATTGTTTTAGATTGATGTGAATCTATACAATCTTTTAATGCTTTTTGATAATAATTAATATGTTCGGGGAATACAAAATCAAATACCACTGCACCAAGCACTTGGTTTAAACTATAACCAGGCTGAATACGATTTATGTATTTTATTTTAAAAGTGATGGGATCAACTAAAATAATTATTTCAGAAACGCTTTTAGCTAAACCTTCAAAGTACTTAAAAAAATTTTCTTCATTATTTTTAAAATCTCTTTCGGTAATCATTCATAGTGTTATTTAATCAAAAATAACAAAAATTAATTTATATCCAAGAACTAAAAAAATCTAAAATCATTTAGAATTATTATTAAAAATACTTTCAATCAACTAAAATAAATTCAATAAAAAAAGTCATCCCTAAGAGATGACTTTAAATATTAAAAAACTAAAAATTACTTTTTCTCAACTTTAACCCTTACACCCTCGCTATGACTTGTAAATTCAGGGGCATACATACATTGTATAGTTGTAACACCATTACTAAAATCACCATAATGATTTACAACTAATGGATACTCGAATACATAAATGCCTTTATTTAAGTAAGAGAAAAAGAAATTGGTTGCTGCGTCTCTGGTGCTTTCATAATACCCCAAACCATCTTGGTATTTATAGCCACTAAAAACATTAGTTGGCTCAAAACCTGCCGCGCGCATGTCTTTCATGTGCACATAATTCATATCTCTGTCAACACGCAACTCAATTCTTACTTTTAGTTTATCGCCTGGTTTAAGCTTAGTAGTTGCAATAATTGGCTCTATAACAATTCCACTTGCGGTATTTTTTTGTAAAAACAATTGCTTTTTAAGCTTAAGTGGCGTTTCGTGTGGTGTAATTTTATCTAATTGTTCAAAATACTGCCAGTAAACTGCACCATAACTTACACCTACATCTTTTTTAACCACTTTAACTTTACCCATGCTTTGAGGCTTTATATCACTACCCGTCCAAGTCTTTTTAAAATAGCCTGTTCCGGGTTCTGCTCCTAAAGATTTATCGTTTTTAGGATCGAGCTTAATATCGCCAACCGTTATCTCAACATTTGGTTCAGTTGCTAACCAATCTGTACCTTTTAAAAGTAAAGCGTATACCGCTTCGGTTGTAGCGCGTGTTGTGCCCCAATGTTGCGTTTGTTTACTTTTTATTAACCATGTTTTTAAATCGTCTACCGATTTAGTGTCGTTATTAATTTCATCAAAGGCTTCAATCATCAGAGCTTGCATTTCAATAGGCGCCTCGTACCAGTAGTAACCGTAGTTTTCTTTCCAATACATACCCATTTCTTCGCTATTAATGCTATTTTCTTTTAATGATTTTAAAATATCCTTTGGCGTTTTAACATCCCCAAATCTATTTAAGTTAAGCGCAATCATGGCTTGCATGTATCTGCCATTATCTAACCAATACTTTTGCTCTTGCGCTTTGTAATATTCAAAATATTCAACATTACGTTTATCTCTATCTATATCTTTGTAAAAACTACGCATGTATAAATATTGAATAGCATTATAACTTAAATGATTTTCGGTTTTGTATTTAGGATTGTATTTTTTCATCCATTCATATTCTTCGCGCATTCTGTTATCACAATATTTAACCGCTCTGGTTAACATGTTCCATACTTCAGAATTATCGCGAACTTTTACAACGCCTAGATTATTTAAATGACCAAAACCACTGGTAATATGCTGCGTGATATACCAATCATCGGGCATTCCATCAAACCACATAAAGCCACCATTTGAACTTTGTTTCTTCATTAGTTTTTTAAGTGCGCTGCTTGTTTCATTACTCATCTTATTAAGATCAAATAATAACCCAACTCGTTTTTTATTTTCGCTCTCGCTTTTTGATTGTAAAACCCAAGGTGTTTCTTCTAACACAACTGCTTTTAATTCTTGATTTTTTTCAAGATTAGATAAAAAGGCATCTGGACTAGCACTTTTCCATGCATCAAAAATTGATTTAATTTTTGGTTTAGAATTTACTACGTATGTAGCTAAACTATTTGCATAATAACGCGCAAACGTTTGCTCGGCACACTCATATGGATATTCCATTAAATATGGCAACGCTTGCACAGCATACCATGCAGGGTTAGCTGTAAACTCTAAAGTATAAGCATGGTTTTTTAACGTGGTAGAATTATTATTTTGATTAATGAATTTAGTGAAATTAAATTCTTTGGTTTGATTGCTGCGAATAGGCATTGGCATACTTTCAGTTACCAACATTCTGTTTGTTAAAACAGGCACCGCCATCTCCTCGCCATCTGCAAAACTCCCGGCTTTAGCAACCACCTTGTATTTAATTGCTGAATAACCTTCAGGAATGTTTAAATTCCATTCTTCCGAAGTGCTTTGCCCCTTTTTAACTGTAAACGTTCTTGAACCAATTGTTGGAAAAGGACCACTCACCGCTTCAATTATTTTAGTCGAAATTTCTTGATCAGTTAATGCGTCATATAATTTTAACTCTGCCATACCTGAAAGTTCTTTATCGGATAAATTAGCAATCTTAGAAATAAAGGTCATTTTATCTCCCTCTCTAAAAAATCTTGGAACATTAGGTTGCACCATTAAATCTTTTTGGGTTATTACTTCTTTTTGAAACTGACCAATCTTAAGATCTTTTGTATGTGCAAGACCCATCACCTTCCATTTAGTAAGACTTTCGGGCACAGTAAATTTAATTACAATTTCGCCTTTGTCGTTTGTTTGAAGTTCAGGAAAAAAGAAAGCTGTTTCGTTAAAATTAGAGCGTGCTTTTACATCCCCTAAGCCTTCTCCACCTGATGGTTTCCCCTCGCCTGCTGCCGTTTTAGTAGTTGTTCTATCATCTTTATCTTTTCCTCCTATCTCCTTTTGTTCTGCTTCTTCCATGGGTGCATTCGCCTCCTTTTTTGAAGACATCTTTGATTTCTCAAGAGATTTTCCTCGAGGTGCGTTTGACATTTCATCGGCCATAACACCCGAAGTAACCGGCGCTGCTGCAGATTCGCTATAAGCATAATCTCCTTCTCCATCATAACCATCGCGGTAATAGCGATTATTATAAAAACTAATTCCAAAATAATTTAAATGATCATAATATCTTGAAGGCAAATATTCATATGGATGATTTAAATTATTTAATTCGCTTGAATTTGCCTGCTTATCAGTAGTAGCAGACCATTGCAGACGCGCATAAAAACTTTGAAAAACATTAAAGCTCCAATAATTAGCTTTAAAGGCATCTAACGATGCATCATACATGCTTGCAACCATTTCGGCGGCAACCTTTTCTCCTTTTTTATCTTTCAAAATTAATTTCCATTCTTCTGCTTGTCCGGGTAACAATTTATTTCTAAATGTTTCAAATTGAATATCTATTTCTTTATTTGTGTAGGGTACATAAATTACCTGCGAGTTAGAATAGAAACGATTATTACGAATAAACGAAGTGTGAATGGCAAAATTTCCTCTATCGCTTTCTTCTACTTTTATATCATTAATTTTCATAGATAATGGCAGAACTTGATTAGTAGTTAACTGATCTTGCCTTTCTATTTCCATTAAATAATTAGTATTTGGATAGGCCGAATTATAAATGAAACTAATTGTTTCGCCAGGCTCTGCGCTGGTTTTATTTATATAATACCATTCGGGCGCCTGCTCCGGTAAGGCATTTATAGTTTTATTAAATACGGTTAGGTAACAAAAAGCGACTATTTCTTCTCCAAATTTATCTTTACAAGTAGCTTCTATTTTATAAGTGCCTGCTTTTAATGTTTTAATTTCAGATGCAAGATCGTATTCTGTTTTAGAACCTGTATCAAACGTTTTATCTATTACCTTAGCATCTTTTTCCCATTTATATTTATTGGTTTCATCTTCATACAAATCAATCGGAAAATTTTTATAATAGTCTTCTTTGTTTAAAGAATGTCTGTCTGGTTGAGACCAAAGTCTGTTTCTAAAAACTTTTTGAGGTTGTTTTAATTTATAAACTGCAAAAACACCTTTTGTTGGCTCGGCTACGCCATTTAAATTATTTGCAGTGATGCGAATGGGTTTTGAATTATTTTGTTCAACTACTTCATCACTAAACACACTTAGTTGCAATGCTTGATAACCAACTGTAACATTGCAACTCGTGCTATGCGATTCGCCATTTATATCTGTTACATCTGCACTAATTTCATAATTATAGGTAGCAAAACTTTTTTTAGAAACCGATTCATCAGGTAAGGCCTTAAATTTAATCACATAAGCGCCGGTATCGTTGGTTACCATTTCTCCGTTAGTTATTTCCACATCTGATGAGCTGCCCGAATAATACGGACGGTACCACCAATACCAATACGGGTAATTAACGTGTCTTACAACTCGGTATTTTACCTGAGCTCCATCGATTACATTTCCGGCATAAGCTTTAGCAATACCGCTAACCGTTATCTCATCATTTATTCTGTAACTACCTTTAACGGGTGTAAATTCTGTTTCAAATTTAGGACGTTTATAATCTTCAACAGAAATATAAATACTTCCATGACCATCTGTAATGTTCATTTGTCCGTTTAATCCACCTTGCGGGGCAATGAAAGACCCATTATAGGTTCCGTACTCGTTGGTAGTTAAATTTAACGAGGCTACTTTCTGATAATTAACATCATAAAAAGTTACTGTAAATGGATAGTTTGTTTTTAGTTTATGATTTTTACCTGCAACACTTTCTAAGGCTATTCCTTTAAAATAAACGGTTTGTCCCGGACGGTAAATAGCTCTATCTGTAAAAAGATGAGAATTTATGCGGGTTTCAACATCTTTATATGGTTTATAAGTGTAATAGCTATTATTACTATAATAACTATCGTTACCATTAATAAACTCTATATAAAATTGTCTGTCGTTTGCAGAGCCGCTGCTTACATTTAAAAATCCTTTTTCGTCTGTTTTATAAAGCGGTCCTTTTTTAATTACGTAATCGCGTTCTTTATAATCGTAGTTCTCATACCAAAGTTGCGCTGCTATGTTTTTTAACGGTTCGCCGGTTTGACGGTGTATGGCATAAAAATCATACGAACCATCATCTCTTCTTCTTTCTTTAGAAGCAATATCAGAAATAATACAGGTTGAATACGCTGAAAGATTATTATCATATTTAAAATTTTCGTTTAACGAACTTAAAATAATATAATAGCCTGATTCTAATTCAGGAATTACAATTTCTGTATTGTGCGATTGATGATCGCCATCATCTGTAAAATTTTGAGTAAATGTTTTTACTGTAGGCAAGGATAAAAATTTCTCGTAAAGATCTTTACCATATTTTTTTCTAAAAATGGTTCGCAATTCCTGACTACTTGTTTTTACAACTTTGTAATAAACCTTATTTATATTGTTTGAGGTAACTAAAGCACGAAATGGTTTTTTGGGCTCATTGACTTCTTCAATTATTAGATTATAAGTCTTTGAATTGATACTATAAATTAAATTTTTACATTCTAAGGCTCCATAAGATTTTGGAAATTTAGCAATTGCAGCAGTACAAATTTCAACGGCTGTTTTTTTATACCACTTAAAATTATCATTCTCTAAAGGCTTATACTCGCCGGCCTTGTTATTATACCAGCTCGCCATCCTAAAATCAATTTCGGTAACACGTTCGCTTTTCGAAAATTTATCCTGAATAAATTTTAATGAATTAAAATAAAGAGTGTCTTTTTTTGGATTTTGAGAGTTACGATGTACATAATCTAATCGTAATAACTCAACATCAATTAACGCGTTTACTGTTTCATCCTTTTGATGAAATACAGTTAAATCTTGCATTAATTTTAAAGCGTAATATTTTAATTCTAACGAATCGGATGGATTAACAATTTTTACATCAACAAATTGCGAAAACGGTTTCGAAAAATCTTCGTGGTTAACATTAAATTGTGCAGATGGTCTTGATACATCCGGCTCTGAACTCATAAAAAACGAAAGTGCACGGTGGGCTAAAAAATCATATAAGGTTGGGCGCCATTCGCGACACTCTTGGGTTCCTTTATTTAATACATCATCATAAATATCAATTTTAGTTCTTTTTAAACTATCTACATTTTCTAAAGATGCTTTATAATTAACAATTACAGCATTTGTAATTGTTTTAAGATCCCAAGTTTCAATATCATCATTTTTAAAACCAACAGTTGTGGTTCTATTATAAAATTTCCAGCGATTATTTTGAAAAAACTGCCAATAGGCATCGGCTAAAATACTTTGTAAAACGGGTTTAATTGGATATTTAGCTTCTTTAGCCTCGTCGCGCAATTTAAAGATTGATTTTTCGAGCGAAAATTCCTCTTTATAGCTCTCAAATTTCATGCGATGTAACACTGCTTTAACAAATTGAGCAGCATTATTTTCTGATTTTGCCTTGGCGTAAATACCTTCAACCACGGTTAATGCGCTCTCAGTTAAACCTTTATTTTGGCAACTGTCTACTTTTTTCCATAATTTAAGGTAGGAATCTCCTTTATCGAATAAAATCATTTCTTTTTTTGGTGAAAATTTATAAAACAAACCTAATCCCAATGCTGCCGAAGCAAGCATTATTGACAGAAATCCAATTGATTTTTTAAACAACATAGTGTATCTTTTTTAATTGAGATGCGTTAGAACTTAACATTCCATAAATAATTATTAAAATTACCTAAAAAATGCAAATAAAATAGTTTAAAAATCCATCAAAAAAGGCGATATTAGTGGCAAACAAACACAAACTATGGAAGGTTTTATAGAAATTTTAAAAATAATTTTACCGGCATTAGCGGTATTTGCTGCATCATTTTTTACAATTAAATATTTTTTGGATAACGACCAGAAAAGACGCGAACATGAACTTAAAAAAAATGCGCATGCCTTAAGCACGCCCTTAAAAATACAAGCCTATGAGCGCATTGTAATTTTTTTGGAAAGAATACACCCAAACACTTTGGTTGTTAGAGTAAATAAACACGGCATGTCGGCCCAACAACTGCATATTGAACTTGTAAAAACCATAAAAAGTGAATATGAGCATAATTTATCGCAACAAATATATTTAAGTCACAATTCGTGGGAGTTGGTTAAAACTGCTAAAGAGGAAATTATTAAACTAATAAATATTTCGGCTACCAAAGTACCGCAGGACAATAGCAGCAACGATTTAGCAATGATGGTATTAAATATAACAGCCAGCTTAGAAAAAAAATTGCCAAATGAAGTTGCCTTAGAATACATTAAAAAAGAAGTAAGCCAGATCTTTTAAATTAACGCAATGCAAAAATTATTTTCAGAATTTACGCCAACTACAGCTGCAGATTGGAAAAATCAATTAATAAAAGACCTTAAAGGTGAGCCATTTGAAAATCTTATTTGGCAAAACGAAAACGGTATAAACATACAACCCTTTTACACCCAAGAGGATTTAATTGAAAAATATGAACCCAGTTTTACCCATGCTAATTGGGAAATATGTGTTCACAAAACCAATTTAGATTCCAAAGAAACTAACGCCCAATTAATTGCCGATTTAAATCGTGGCGCCACTTCCATTTCAATTAATGGTAAGGATGTTGATTTTGAAATAGCATTAAAAGACATTCAACTTAATTACATTCAATCTACATTTACTTTAAATGCTAATGATGCCGAAAGATTAAAAAGCTATTTAGAAAAATACTACAATTTAAATGATTTAACGATTACACTTTTAACTGAAAGTTTTACTTCACAAAGCGACTTAGACAATTGGCAAAAAGTAATTTTACTGTTTAAAAATTTCGAAAATATAAAAACGGTTAATGTAAATACCTTGGCATTTCACAATCAAAACTGTTTAGCGTATTACGATGTGGCTATTGCACTTTGTGCATTAAATGAATATTTAAACCAAGCAACTCAAAAAGGAAATGCCTCTTTTGTAATTAAAACGGGGGTTAACTCCGATTACTTTATTCAAATTGCCAAACTGCGTGCTATTCGCAGATTATGGGCTTTATTGCGAGATGAGTACCAGTTAAAAAATAATTTACACGTCATTATCGAAACAAGTTTAACCAACAAATCTATTTCGGATAAATACAATAATTTATTGCGTACCACGGTTGAGGCCATGGCGGCTGTGGCCGGTGGCTGTAATGAATTAATAGTAAATGAGTTTGATGTGTTATTTACCGAGAATGAAAAACTATCGTCTCGCATGGCTATTAATCAGCAATTAATTTTAAAAGACGAAAGTTATTTAGATAAAATGGCAGATATATCGTGCGGTTCGTATTACATTGAAAGTATTACAGATGCTATTGCTGCTAAAGCTTTAGAAACCTTTAAACGCTTTGAAAAAGAAGGCGGTTATTTTAAATGCATCGAAAAAAATATTTTCTCAAACGAAATAAAATTGCAGGCTCAGCAACGGAATGAATTATTTAAAACCGGAAAAAATTTAGCCATTGGCGTAAATAAATTTAAGAACGAAAAAGAAACTATTTCTGTTCCTAATCAAAAGCTAAATGAGTTAAAACAACTTCCTATAAATAATGCCGTTTTAAATTTTGAACTCGAAAATTTCTTCAACTAACATGCGCAAAGATCTTAATCAAATAAGCTATACTGTAAAAGGCGAAACTGTTTTTTCAAAAGAAGAAGCATTTACTACTGCCGAACAAATTGACATTGAAAGCAATTACAATTCAAATAGCACAAAAAATTTAGAACATTTAAGTTATGCAGCCGGACTGCCCCCGTTTTTACGTGGCCCCTACTCGAGCATGTATATTAAAAATCCTTGGACCATTCGTCAGTATGCCGGATTTAGCACCGCTGAAGACAGTAACGCCTTTTACAAACGTAATTTAGCGGCCGGCCAAAAAGGTTTGTCGGTTGCTTTTGACTTAGCCACACACCGAGGATATGACAGCGATAACGAGCGTGTAGAAGGTGATGTAGGTAAAGCCGGTGTTGCCATTGACAGTATTTTGGATATGAAAATTTTATTTGACAGCATTCCGTTAGATGAAATGAGTGTATCAATGACAATGAATGGTGCTGTGTTACCAATTTTAGCATTTTACATTGTTGCCGCCAAAGAGCAAGGCGTTAGTATGGATAAACTTACCGGTACTATTCAAAATGATATTTTAAAAGAATTTATGGTGCGCAATACCTACATCTATCCACCTGCACCAAGCATGAAAATTATTGCCGATATTTTTGAATTCACTTCTAAAAATATGCCAAAATTTAATTCTATTTCAATTAGCGGTTACCACATGCAAGAAGCAGGTGCCACCGCAGATATAGAATTAGCCTACACTTTGGCAGATGGCTTAGAATATTTACGCACCGGTATTAACTCGGGTTTAGATATTGATTCGTTTGCACCACGTTTATCTTTTTTCTGGGCCATTGGCATGAACCATTATATGGAGATCGCAAAAATGCGCGCGGCTCGTATGTTATGGTCTAAAATTGTAAAACAATTTAATCCAAAAAATAATAAATCATTAGCACTAAGAACACATTGCCAAACAAGTGGCTGGAGTTTAACAGAGCAAGACCCTTATAACAATGTTACTCGCACCTGTGTAGAAGCATTGGCGGCTGCCATGGGGCATACACAAAGTTTACATACCAACGCATTAGATGAGGCCATTGCTTTACCTACAGATTTTAGTGCACGTATTGCACGTAACACACAATTAATTTTACAAAACGAAACCAATATTTGTAAAGTCGTAGATCCGTGGGGAGGAAGCTATCACGTAGAAAAACTAACGCACGAAATTGCGCACAAAGCCTGGGAGTTAATTGAAGAAGTTGAAAAATTAGGCGGTATGGCAAAAGCCATAGAAACCGGAATTCCTAAAATGCGTATTGAAGAAGCGGCTGCAAGAAAACAAGCACGCATAGATGGCGGAAAAGATATTATTGTTGGCGTTAACCGTTATAAAGTTAACGACGATACGCAGATGGAAATTTTAGACGTTGATAATACAAAAGTAAGAACACAACAACTTGAACGTTTAAAGAAATTAAAAGCAGAGCGCGATAATAAAAAAGTAGAACTTGCTTTAAATGCTTTAACAGAAGCGGCGCAAAGCGGTAATGGAAATTTATTAGAATTGGCGGTAACCGCAGCTGAATGCAGATGCACCTTAGGCGAAATTTCTACTGCTCTCGAAAAAGTTTATGGCAGATACAAAGCACAAATAAAATCAATTGCCG
>Ga0066445_1000352_pt1 | contig 13656 bp, 9 predicted proteins | sample LakWasMet67_HOW9_2_FD_59533 | JGI IMG/M metagenome (GOLD analysis project Ga0066445, IMG submission 59533) | Freshwater sediment methanotrophic microbial communities from Lake Washington under simulated oxygen tension - Sediment Metagenome 67_HOW9 | ecosystem: Environmental > Aquatic > Freshwater...
GCCAGGAAGCTGGAATTAACGAGACCGGAGATAACAAATTGTACATCAGCCCCACTAACGATGATGATGTACCCCTGATAGGAGGAGATTTTGCCAATAAAAAAGTGGCCATTGCCCGTAATATGATATCAACTGCGAATCCTAATGATTTTAAAAATCGTACTGAAACCCTACAGGTAGAAGGAGATGCTTTTAAAACTGTGGGTAACGGTAGCTGGCATTTCCCTTCTGATCGCCGCTTAAAAAAGAATATTCTATCGCTAAGTAATCAGGAGATGTTAAAAAAAGTGGTGCAAATGCAAGGAGTAAGCTACGAAATGAGGGACGAGAATCAAAAAGGAATGCAATTTGGCTTTATCGCACAGGATCTAAGAGAAATATTCCCTTCTAAAGTAAAAGAAAATGTTGCAGGTTATCTTTCTGCAGATTATGGTTCTTATGACCCAATGATTGTAGAAGCAATTAAAGCCTTAAATCAAAAAATTACTCACTTAAAAAAGGATAAAACTGAACTGGAAACAGTGCTTACTACGCTGGGCGCCGACTTCGATACACTTTTAGCAAAAGTAAATCAACTCGAAACCGTCAAGAGTTCTTCTACGAAAGCATCTACGATAACAGAAAAATAATCCTAAAATCTAAGTATTAATCACCACGAAATATGAAAAAGTCTATATCTATCTTATTATTTTGTTTAATATCCTCATTATCGTTCGGACAGATATACGTCACCAGTCAAAGCGACGAAAGCATAACCATTACTCCTAAAGGCATTATGGGTAAATTACCGAATACAACCAGAAAAGACAATGTGGCACTAGGCCCAGGAGCATTAAGAAACATAACTGATAATGGATACGAAAATGTCGCTGTTGGCAATAATGCCCTTTATACTTCGACCGACGCCAGAAGTACTGCTTTTGGAAGTTTCGCCCTTTTTAGTGCCACTACTTCAAGTTTCAATCAGGCTTTTGGCAGTAATACCCTGGAATTTAACACCAAAGGGTCTAACAATACTGCCTTTGGTAGTTTTGCGCTTCGCAACAATACTGTCTTAAGTGGAAACGTGGCCGTGGGCGTGAAAGCACTATTTAACCAGAGTTTTTATAGCAATACCAATGGTAATAATACTGCCGTAGGCTATGCAGCGCTTTTTTCAACCAATACTTCCGGAAAATACAACACAGGTATAGGTGCTTTTGCTTTACAAAATAATATTACAGGTACCGATAATTTAGCCATAGGCTATCAGGCTGCTGTAGGCACAAAGACAGGTGATGGTAATATAGTAATAGGAAATAATGCTTTTACAGTAGCTACAGACAATTATAGAAATGTAGCTATTGGTAGTGGGGCCCTATATGACAATAATGAGGACGGTGGTAGTGTCGCTATAGGCTACCAGGCATGTTATAATTCTACCTATAACAGCTTATTATACATAACCAATAGCAACACTACTACTCCATTAATAGGTGGCATTGCCTATATGAACAAAGTAGGGGTTAATCGTACTTTAAATTTAGCCGGGGGTAATTTCTTTTTAACGCGCCCCGAAGCCTTACAAGTAGAAGGAGAAGCCTTTAAAACAAGCCCTGGGGGTAGCTGGAACTTTGTATCTGACCGCCGTTTAAAGAAAAACATTACTCCTCTAAACAGTGAAGAGATATTGGCTAAAGTTTTACAGATGAAAGGCGTTACCTATGAAATGAAAGACAGCACGCAAAAGGGCATTCAATATGGTTTTATAGCACAGGAAATACGCGAGGTTTTCCCGACTAAAATCAAAGAAAATGCAGATGGCTATCTTTCAGCAGATTATGGGTCTTATACGGCTATTGAAATAGAAGCAATTAAGGCCCTGCATGAGAAAATAGCAGAATTAGAGAAATATAATACTATCCTTAAAAAAAGAATCGAAAAGCTGAAAAGCGCTAAAGAATTAATCTCAAAAAACATAGATAGTCTTGAAAGTGAAAAATAAGTGTTAGCATAATTTTAAACAGCTATAATTATGAAAAAGCTATTACTATTATTACCGTTTATTTCTACAGTCGCATTCTCGCAAGCTAGTTTGTTAGAGCCCAATGCCATCAGTATTCCAAAGGTTGCAGCTAACCCAACCTGTAATGTGGCTGCTAAAGGAAAACAGATTTTTAATACAACCAGCAATAAGATGTTTTATTGTAATGGTAGCAGTTGGATAGATTTGTCAGGATTAGAATTGACTTTGCCGTATACCGCTACGGGTTCAAACCCCAATTATTTGCTCTCAATTAATAATACGGGGCAGGGAAAAGCCTTAAAAACCAATGGTGGCCTGCAGATGACCGGCATTAGCGAAGGAATAGGTAAAGTGCTGACTTCTGATGCCAGTGGGAACGCCACCTGGCAAGGGGCTGTTGCTTTTGCAGCTACTTATGGAGGTGAGTCTAACTTAAGTGTAGGACAAAACTCTGAAATCACCATTCCGTTTAGCACTGTGACCTATGATTTGAATAGTAATTTCTCTAATACCACTTTCACCGCTCCGGTAAGTGGTATTTATCATTTCGATGCTACCATCACCTGGGTTGGCTTTTCACAACCTAACGGTTATGGGCGATTAAGTTTATTTAAAAATGAGGAAGCAGTATATGGAGAATATCAGGCCGGACAGCAGAATGCTTTTTCTCAACATTTAGCATTAGATATAAAGTTATTTGCCAATGACGTTATAAAACTAAAAGTATTTCAGAACAGTACTTCCGAGCAGGCACTTACTAATACAGGTGTTTTCGGCAGTACGGCCAAATATATGTACTTTTCAGGGCATCTACTGACAAGGCAATAATTACTTTAAGGGCAAACTATCCAGAAAACCAATCATTTGTGCTACGGCTAAGCCACGGTGGCTAATTGGATTCTTTTCTTCAATACTCATTTCAGCAAAAGTTCTGTTATAGCCATCAGGAACAAAAAGCGGGTCGTAACCAAAGCCTTGGTTGCCTCGCTTTTCTTGTATAATAGTCCCTCTGATAATCCCATCAAACTGATGAATATCATCGCCTAATATCAAAGTAATCACGCATCTGAATTGTGCCCCACGGTCTTCAATTCCCTGAAGGTTTTTAAGAAGCACCTCCATATTTTTAGCATGGTTCCCATGTTCTCCTGCATAGCGCGCTGAAAATACACCCGGTTCGCCATTCAGCGCATCAACTTCTAACCCAGAATCATCAGCAATACAATTTACTCCAAACCTTTCTCTAACAAACAGGGCTTTCTGTCGTGAATTACCCTGAAACGTATTCTCAGTCTCAGGAATATCTTCGTAGCAGCCAATATCAGATAGCGTTTTCAATTGATATTTGCTACCTAACAAAGCTTGCAGTTCTTCAACTTTGTGTTGATTATTAGTTGCGAGGCATAAGATCATGGCGATTGTATTGATTGGAGAAAGGTTAAAGGAGAACGGAAAAAGGAAAACTATTCTAATTATTTGGAAATTAGCAGAAAGGAAATAAAAATGGAACAAAGAAAAAAATGCTTTTCCCTTGTTCCGTTTTCCATTCTCCTTTCTCCCAAAAAAGGCTTATGCGCCCAAGCCCTCTTTCATTCTTTCCGCATTATCAGCAATGCGCAATTGTTCAATGAAATCGTCTATGGCACCATCCATTACACTTGGCAGATTATAGACCGTTAAACCAATACGATGGTCAGTTACACGGCTTTGCGGATAGTTGTAAGTACGGATTTTATCCGAACGGTCTCCGCTACCTACCAATGTTTTACGGGCATCGGCAATCATGGCATTATGCTTGGCCAATTCCATTTCATATAATCTCGAACGCAACACAGAAAGCGCTTTCTCCTTATTTTTAATCTGCGAACGCTCGTCCTGACAGGAAACTACCAGCCCTGACGGCATATGCGTCAAACGAACGGCTGAATAAGTGGTATTAACCGACTGTCCACCCGCACCTGACGAGTTGAATGTATCTACTCTTACATCATTCATATTTATTTGCACATCTACTTCGTCAGCTTCTGGCATAGCCGCTACTGATGCCGCAGAAGTATGCACACGCCCCTGAGATTCAGTAGCAGGTACACGTTGTACCCGATGTACACCCGATTCAAATTTCAGTTTGCCGTATACATCTTCACCCTCAACCTGTAGAATAATCTCCTTATAACCACCCGCAGAACCCTCATTATGGTCCAGAAGTGTCATTGTCCAACCCTCTTGTCTTTCAATATATCGCTGATACATTCTGAATAAGTCTCCGGCAAAGATAGAGGCTTCATCGCCACCTGAGCCTGCCCGTATTTCCAGAATCACATTTTTACTGTCATTCGGGTCTTTTGGTATCAGCATCTCTTTCAGAATCGCCTCAGCTTCTTCCTTTTGCGGAGTCAGAATATCCAGTTCTTCTTTTGCCATATCACGCATCTCTTCGTCTTTCTCATTGGCAATAATATCCTTGGCACCCTGTAAATTCGACAGGATATTCTTATACGCATTGAGTTGGTTGACTATCTTATCTAAGTCCTTATACTCTTTGCTCAATCGTTTAAATTTCGCCATGTCCGATACCACCTCCGGCATCGTAATTTGCTGAGATACCTCTTCAAATCTTTCTCTTATGGCTTCTAACTGCTCTAACATACGTTTAACTAATTAAAAAATACTTGGAAAATACCCCATCCCAACCCTTCTCCAATAGCAGGGTAGGACTAAAAAGTCCCTCTCCCCACTGTTGGGGAGAGGGATTTAGGGTGTGGGGTCGTGTGTCACCAAATATTATTTTACACCCCCTGACTTTTATATATATTCAATTGCCAGATAGGCTTGTTTATTTCTTACACTGTGCAAAAACATTCTGATTCAGCTTGATATAAGCGTCGTCGCCTGCTTTCTTAGCCAACTCCATCGACTTTTCAGCGTTTGGTAAGGCCACCGCACAATTTCCTTGTTTTGCTGCTACTCGGGCTACCAACTGATATGCCCAATATTCTTTGTTTTGCTCAATTACTTTATTGGCCCAAACCAAAGCTTTATCTAAATGAATACCTTTTTGGTAGTAATAATCAGCAGCCGAGAAGTAGGTATCTAAAGTTGCATCTGGTTTTGATGTCTTTTCTTCTATCTCCGCCATTATTTTCGCATCAACAGGTTGTTCCACTCTGAATTTGGCCTCTGTATTCTCCCATTTAATCACTATATCCGATGTAGTTGGGTTCACTCCCTCAATGTCAATCGCCATTTGTTCAACAAAGTTTTTGCTCTTAGCAGGCTTCACTTTGAAACGATAAACATCTTTCTTATCATCATATCCATAAGAGCCCCATTGCTTATCGTCTGTATTTAATATAACAGTCCATTCAGTAGCAGTCGGAATTGTATAAAGGCCATAGCTACCCGCCTTTACTGGTGTTCCGTTTACTACTACATCATCATCAAACTTAATGGAAGTGATTTTGTTTGCACCCGTTCTCCAGATTTTGCCAAAAGGCACTAAATCACCAAATATTTTACGTCCTTTCACTGACGGGCGACTATAATCAATCGTAATTTTCGTCAAACCAATCCCTTGCGAAATAGTAGCCGAAGGGCTTGCCGCTGGCGTATTGATTTGGGCAAAACTCGAAATAGATATAAGGGTACAAGCTATAATTAGCTTTAGGTTTAAATGTTTCATTGCTTTTTGTCTCTGATATTAGGTTTCAGGTGCGAAGTTAAGATTTATCTTCCGTTGGCGTGTGCTTTTTGGTTAGTTTTTTAGTATTACTATCAAAAATCCTTGTAAACTAAACCATTCTTGGGTAAAAAAAGGTCGTCACCAGATAGCCATATTTACGCAAAAAATGTCTTTTAATAGTACAACTTAATCTTTAAATTGCACAAGCAATAAAACCTGTTACACTATGTTTAACCTTTCAACTATTCTGGAGCATCATGCTCGCAGTTCACCCGCCAAAGAAGCCCTTATTTTTGCTGATAAAAGAATTACATTCGGTCAATTAGATGCCATTGCCAACCAGATTGCCAATGGCCTAAAGTCTTTAGGTATCGGGCACGGTGATAAAGTCGCCCTTACCTGTCCTAACTTACCTTACTTCCCGATGATTTACTTCGGGATTCTGAAAACAGGTGCAACAGTAGTGCCTTTAAGCGTATTACTCAAACGCCACGAAATCGCTTTTCACCTACAAGATTCAGATGCCAAAGCCTATTTCTGCTTTGTAGGCACTCCCGAAATGCCGATGGGACAAGAAGGCCACGCAGGTTTTGAAATAACAGATACCTGCAAAGATTTCTTTATGATTACGCCCGCATTTACTGATGCCTCCCCTATAGAAGGCACCAAAACCTTGGGTATGCTTATGGCAGGGCAATCACCTGTATTCCAAAGCCATTTTACCTCTCCTGACGATACAGCAGTTATTATCTATACCTCCGGCACCACAGGCCGACCAAAAGGCGCAGAGCTAACTCATTCCAACCTGTTCCTGAACGCCTGCCTAAGTAAAGATTTACAGGATTTAGGCCCCGATGATAAATCAATGCTCGTACTCCCGCTTTTCCATATTTTCGGGCAAACAGTCTGTATGTTGGCGAGTATCTATAAAGGTGCCACTTCTGTATTGGTCTCACGTTTTGATGCCGAAACAGTGCTTACTATCATGCAAAACGAGAAGATAACCCACTTTGCCGGTGTACCTACCATGTATTGGGGCTTATTGACTTATCCTGATACACATAAGTTTGATATGGTGGCTATCAAGAATAACCTCAAACTTTGCATGTCAGGCGGAGCAGCATTACCTGTACAGGTTTTGCATGATTTTGAGAAGAAATTTGAAGTAGAAATCCTGGAGGGATATGGTATGTCGGAAGGCTCTCCGGTAGTATCATTTAATCACAAAGGTCAGCTTCGCAAACCAGGTTCAGTAGGTATTCCGGTATGGGGTGTAGAGGTTTGTATTATGGATGAAAAAGGGAATCAGTTAGGAAATAACGAAAAAGGAGAAATCTGTTACAGAGGGCACAATGTCATGAAAGGCTACTATAAGCGCCCGGAAGCTACTGCAGAAAGTATTATTAATGGCTGGATGCATTCAGGCGATATTGGCATCAGAGACGACGACGGCTTCTATTTCATCGTTGACCGCACCAAAGATATGATTATCCGTGGCGGTTATAATGTATACCCACGCGAGATAGAAGAATTGATGATACAACACCCTGCCGTTTCGATAGTAGCCGTAATCGGTATTCCATGCGAAATATATGGCGAAGAAATAAAAGCATGTGTCGTTTTAAAACCCAATACAAGTATTTCAGATGAAGAACTCATTAACTGGACAAAAGAGCAAATAGCTTCTTACAAATATCCCCGTAAAATAGAATTCATGAGCAGCCTGCCTATGGGCGCATCAGGCAAGATATTGAAAAGGGAATTGAGAGTACAATAATTTTTTGTAGAGACGTATTGCGATACGTCTCCGAGGGCATGTCCTTCCCAAAGAGTGTATTCTGGAGCAGATATACTACTGGAGACATATCGCAATACATTTACACGAAAGAATGTTTATTTATCAAACCAAATCATTATATCTCTAAAGGCACAGAGAAAAAAAGGGTCTGAAAGAAACATCTTCCAGACCTTTTGAAATTTATCAATACAGAATATTAGTATTTAAACGGTTTTCCACCCGCCAATACCTCTTGTGTTTTCTCATCGAAAGTAACCTTCAAACCTGTACGGTAAGCAGCGTTCGACATGATAGTTGCAATTGAGTGCGAATATCCTGCTTCAATTGGCGCATGAGGTGTTTTACGGCTACGTACACATTCCATCCAGTTCTTGATGTGAGCAAATGTTAATGGGTCACCACCGGTATTAGCACCTGCTTCTACTTTGGCACCTTCCAGTTTCACTGTTGGCAACAAGTTTGGTTGTAAGCCCATAGCTTTTGCTTCACGCTCACGTAAACCACCTGTTGCAGAGATTTCGTTGGTATCTAAGTTAATCATACCACCGTTTGAGTAGTATAATTCTTTAGTATCACCTGCTGCATTAGAGAAACGAGAAGTAAATTGTACCTGGAAGCCTGATTTAGGATCATTCAATGGGCCATAATCAAATACTACAGTTAAGGTATCGGCATTGGTTCTGCCGTCTTTCCATTGGTAAATGCCACCATTAGCAACAACTGAACGAGGGTGTGCCAAGCCTGAGAACCAGTGTACAGTATCAATCTGATGGCTCATCCATTGTCCGGGAATACCCGACGAATAAGGCCAGAATAAACGATACTCTAGATATTTGCGAGGATCGAACGGAACCATTGGACGATTCATCAGATAACGTTTCCAGTCAACATCAGACTCTTTCAAATCTTTTGTTAATTCCGGTCTTCTCCAACGGCCCGGTTGGTTTACATTCCACATCAATTCAACCATCACAATCGGGCCGAATTTGCCTGATTTAATGAAATCTTCAGCCGCGAAATAGTTTTCACCACTTCTGCGTTGTGAACCAATCTGAACAATTTTACCTGATGCTTTTACGGCTTTCAATACCGCACGGTTATCTTCCATCGTTTCAGCCAATGGTTTCTCCGTATAAGTATCGCAACCAGCTTTTACTGCTTCAATGGTATGCAAAGCATGTTGGAAGTCGGCAGTTGAAATGAAAACTGCATCTACCATTTTCGATGCATATAGTTCTTCATTATTACGGAAAACTTTCACATCGCTACCTAGTTGTTTATCTAAAAAGGCTTTCCCTTCCTCACGGCGGCGATTCCATAAATCTGAAAGGGCAACCATTTCGAAGTTCATCTCTTTTTGCATGGCTTTGAACGGGCCTACGTGAGAAGCACGGTGGCGGTCAGAGAAACCAACACAGCCCACACGCACACGGTCGTTTGCTCCGATGATTTTGCCATAACTTTTTGCCGAAAAACCAGTAGCTGCAGTAGCCAACACTGATTTGATAATAAAATCTCTGCGGGTTGTCATAGTTTTATTGGATTGAATATTACTTGCTTGAGTGTTTATTTAAATTCACAAAATGCTTAGACTATAATGATACTTCTCTACCAAATTACTTATAATTCAGCCCATCGCCAAATTTGAACAGTGCATAATTAGGTTCCATAAACCCAGGCACATCCGATTTGTTCTCTTCTGCCACTTTCTGAGAAACTGGTGTTGAAAAAGGCATTTTCCCACTTGGGTTAAATTTGCCGGTTACTACATCTAAAACAGCATCTTGTGTTGTACCAAAAGTAGCTAAAATCGTTCTTGTGTTGCCCTTATCAATTTCATCAATTACCCACGGATTCGTATAATTAACCACTACAATCGTTGGTTTAGCATTGATTAATTCATTTACATGAGATACATTGATTTTATTTTTAGATAAACTCAGATCTATCGCCTTTCCTTGTGAGCTGAACAGACCACCCCCTGTCGGAATAAGCCAGACCAGAATTACATCTGCCTCTTCTTTGCTTGTCACAAACTCAACGTTCCATTTATTTTCTTTGGGAATATTTACAGAAACAGGGTTAGGAGCCTGCCCATTAGGCGGACCTCCTCTTTCGTAATATGTCTCAAAATACACCTTTTTCTTTTGTGTGAGTGGCAATAGCTGGCCATCATTTCTCAATAAAACAATTGATTTACGAAATGCCACATCTGCTTTTTTCTGAAACTCCGCATTCCCGACGGTTTTTACAGCCACCTCTGCATCAACAAATGGATTTTCAAATAAGCCCAACTCAAATTTTTCTCTTAACAGGCGATTAACCGATTCATCAATTCTTGATTCATTAACTAATCCTGATTTAACAGTTTCAAGCAAAAGAGCCGGATCTGCCCCTCCCGAGAAAATATCAACACCTGCATCAAGGGCTTTCTGATATCGTTGTACTATAGTCAAGCTTTCAACACCCCAGGGCATCATATCAATAGGTCCAGTATCAGAATTGATAATACCTTTAAAGCCTAGTTTTTTGCGTAATAAATCCTGAATAATGGCCTTATTATAAGAAAACCCAACCTCTTCCATAGTCTTATCTTTCGGAGCCGAATAGTAAGGCATAATGGCCGAAGTACCTGCATTAATGGCAGCAATAAAGGGCTTTACATGATAATCAAACATGCCACCCGGATAATGCGCATATTTACCCCAGTCAAAATGCGAATCCTGTCCACCAACCTGTGGGCCTCCACCCGGAAAATGTTTGGTAGTCATCGCTACCGAATTTTTATTCAGCTTTGCTCCCTGAAAACCTAAAACAATCTCCCGAATCATATTCGATGCCAGATCAGCATCTTCACCAAAAGTACCCTCAATACGTTGCCAGCGTGGTTCAGTGGCTAAATCGGCCATATACATATAGCCTTTTCTCAAACCTACTGATGACCATTCTTTCGCAGCTATTTCAGCAAACTCACGAGTCAGTTTCAAATCTCTCATGGCTGCCATCCCTAATTCGCCCGGCCATCTTGAAAATACCGTAGTACCTACACTTAATCCTATGGCAGCATCAACCGTTATATGATTACGCGGATTTGAGGCCACAACAGCAGGAATTCCCAGGCGTGAGCTTTCACACAAAGCCTGTAGATTATTCGACCATTCGGCTAAAGTTTTTGCATTGGTATTGGCTCTCAGAATAAAATGACGAAGATGAAAATTCGTTACCCCCTTTGTTGTACCCGCGGCCGACATCATCTGTACAGCCAATGGCTTTCGGGTAAACATATTGATGGGTTGCATCAAATCTTCTTCATTGAATCCGGAAGAAATTTCTGCTCTCGGAGCCCCGGCCTGAAATGAATTATCTCCTGCCAGACGCGTCGTGCTGATAATCATAAAACCTATCTTTTCCTCAAGTGTCATTTGAGTTAACAGGTCTTTTGCTCTTACTTCAACAGGTAACCTCCAGTCTTCGTATTTATCAAGTTTACCGTTTTTGTTCAGATCTTTAAAGTCTAAACCCGCTACTTTCAGAATTTTAGCAGAACGATAACCCAAATCTGCTTGCTTAGCTTTTTGAGCAAAACCCTCACCAAACCCTACCACCAGTAATATGATAGAAAGAAATCTTGATTTCATATCATTGTTTAGAGTAGGTTTAAATTTTGTTATTCTGACCGAAAAGCACAGATTTTTTTGCTAAACAAGGCGTATTTTTTCGATGTAGCCAGCAGCTACATCGAAAAAATGCAACGCAGGGTAGCAGAAAACGATGGCTTTGAAGGTCGAATTACAATTTTAAACATACTCTTAATTTAGATGATTATTTCAACTCTCTGATTTTCAGATTTTTAAACGAAACATTATTGCCATGATCCTGCAATAGAATGTTTCCTTTATCACCTGCTCCAAAGTTATTATACTTCGCATATTTACTTCGGGCTACTAAAGCATTAAAAATATTACTTTTTCTTTCGTATTCTAATACCTTGAAGCCATTAAGCCAGTGTTGAACGATGTTGTTCGGATACACCACCAAACGAGCCTGATTCCAGTCGCCAATCTTACGTTGGAAACGTTTATCCAGTTTGTAAGAGGGTATCAAATCATATAAACTCGCCAGCGTACGGTTGCCTACTACGCCCATTTTAGCATCAGGGTGACGTTCATCATCTAATACCTGAAACTCTAAACCAATACCTGATTTTCCACCTGAATCAAAATCTTCGTTTATAAAGTATTTCAAACCAGAGTTAGCTCCTTCAGTTAATCTAAACTCAAAAGTCAGTTCAAAAGCACCAAATTGCTCGTCTGTTACAATATCATTACCAGTTTCAGAACCATCCGACGGACTAACATTAATTCCGCCATCTACCACACTCCAGTGTTTCTCTGGCATTTTGGTTTGGTGAACACCTCTCCAACCTGTGAAATCCTTTCCGTTGAAAAGCATTTTGAAACCCTGAGCTTTTTCCTGCGGAGATAGGTTGTTTAACAACAGGTTTACTACAGGTGTATTATCAGTCGGGCTAGGTGTCAGATTCCCAGTCTGGATTCTGATATTTCTCCAACGAATCTGTTTACCCGGTGCATCATTTTTGCCAATGGCGTGCACCTGTAGGGCAATAAAGCCTTTAGCAGTTACATCATCCACCAGATAAGATACAGGCACACCATTTACCCAGGTACGAATAATATTGCCGATAGCTTCAATGCGGTACTTATTCCAGGCATCTTTCTTGAAAGCCTTTTTACCCTCGGGATTTGAGTTTGGAATATACAACCAGTCACGACGGGCCTCATCATAAATACCACCCGACCACGCACGGTCTGACGGGTCAATTTCCATCTGATAGCCATGCACACGCCCATCTTTGTAATCAGCTTTTGACAAACTACGGAATTGTATGCCCGAATTCATCGAGTTATCGACTTTTAGCTCTAATTCCAGGATGAAATCGCCATAGTCCTGCTCGGTTGCCAGAAAAGAATTGGGAGTGTCTGATACAGTAGTACCTACTATCTCGCCATTCTCAATGGTATATTTAGCCTTACCGTTCAGTTGTTTCCAACCTTTCAGGTCTTTTCCATTGAAAAGGTTCGTCCATTTCTGTGCTGTAGCCGTGTAGAGAAACGAGTTTACAGCCAGAAATACTATTAGTATTTTTTTCATTTAGGTATAAATAGGATTGAATAATTTTTATCCAAAATTACACTTTATGTAGTTACCAGTCTAATACCTATTTGGCTAAAAATTCCTAAAATTTGATAAAGAATTTACGCTTATCAGGCAAATTTAATATTTATCGAGTCTAAATATTTCTTACTGGTTTGTCCGCATTCTAAAGCTGTTCTTCCTTTTACTGGTACTGAATCTAGTTCTATTATATTCCAGCCATCAAATTTAATTTTATCCAATGCCTTGAAAATAGCCGGGAAATCTACACGTCCCTGTCCTAATTCCACAAACTGATACCCGGATTTGCTTTCAGGAGTAGCTTTAGTATCTTTTATATGAGTGGCGTGAAGAATGTTTTTATATTTCAACACGGCTTCAGCCGCATTTCCGCCACCTTGTGTATAATGCGCAACATCCAATTCCAGCTTAATGTATTTGGTATCCATGCTTGTAGCAACAATTTCTACTTCTTCCGGTGTTTCACCCAATTGGTGCATATGGTTATGCCATGCCGGTTGAACACCCGTTTCTCCCAATATTTGTTTAGCTATTTCCGACATATTCTTAGCATATTTCTTCAACTCTTCCGTTGTCGGCATTCTGTCTTTCGGACGTACATTATTCGTAATCTGTAGCGATTTTCCTCCTAAAGCTTTTACAAAGCGAGCGTGGTTCAGATGTGTTTCCAAATCTTTAGAAATATCATCATCTATACCAACATTCCCACTTGAAAACATAGCTAATGTCAGACCGTTCTGGTCTAATAAATCTTTTAAGTCTTGTGGTTTATCTTTAAAAGGTGCGTAGGAATTCGCTCTTAACTGTATCCCTTTAAAGCCTAAGGCAGCAATATCTTTAATAGCTACAAGGTCGTTGCCATTCCAGGTAATAGCCGAATAAGCCATTTTGTGCTTGCCTTTAGCAGCGGCAAAGCTTTCTAATGAAATCAGTGAAGATGCGGTCAGTAGCGACGCCTGAGTAAGGAAGTCTCTGCGG
>Ga0066445_1000358_pt1 | contig 13502 bp, 15 predicted proteins | sample LakWasMet67_HOW9_2_FD_59533 | JGI IMG/M metagenome (GOLD analysis project Ga0066445, IMG submission 59533) | Freshwater sediment methanotrophic microbial communities from Lake Washington under simulated oxygen tension - Sediment Metagenome 67_HOW9 | ecosystem: Environmental > Aquatic >...
AGCAAGGCATGCCCGCGCCGAGCGGCAAATGCACAAATGGCTGCCATCAAGCTGCATTGCAAACCCGGATCCAGGGCCGCCAACGGCTCATCTACCAGCAGCAATCCTTGCTCAACATCCCATAACTGTGCGAACACTCTTGCCATTTGCACGCGCGCTTTTTCACCGCCGGACAGCGTATCAAAGCGACGCCCAAGCAAATGCGCGGCGCAAGCCTGGGTAGCCGCCTGCTGCACAATCGTCGGCAGAGATGGGTCATGCGTGCGCGCCACGCGGCCTAATCCGATCACCATCTCTACTGGCAAATCAAAAGCCACCTCATGCGACTGTGGCAAGATAGCCCGACGATAACTCAGCGCAGCCAACGACCAAGACTGCAATGGCCGTTGCTCAAATTGTGCGTCGCCACTGGCTGGGGTTAATTCACGTGCCAATAGCTTGAGCAAGGTAGACTTGCCCGCGCCGCTGGGCCCTAATATGGCAACCTGCTCCCCTGGCTGAATCATCAAATTGAAAGGTCCAAATTGCCGCCCACCCAAGGCTACCCTCACTTGCTTTAATGTGAGCAACATGTTGTCGGTGCTGTGCAAGCTTGACATGCCTAAGGCCCCTTGCGCATTCTGACCAACAACACGAGAAAAAAGGGCGCGCCTAACATGGCGGTAAAAATACCCACCGGAATCTCCGCCGGAATTGCCACCGTTCTGGCAGCGGTATCCGCCAATAACAGTAATAACGCGCCGACCAACATGGCCAATGGCGCCAAACGCCGTTGGTCTGGCCCGACCATCAAACGCACCATATGCGGCGCCACCAAACCGATGAAACCAATCATGCCGCACCAGGCGACGGCAAAGCCGCAGAGCAGCGCAACCAGCGCAATCACGCGCACCCTTAATCTGCGTACGTTCACACCCACATGCGCTGCGGCTGCCTCTCCGAGTGCCAAAGCATTCATCGCATGCGTCAAGCGATGCAAGGCCCACAACGCCAATATCAGCGCGGCTAGCAACGTGGTGACTAAAAACCAATTGGCGCCGGCCAGCGAGCCCAGCGTCCAAAAAGTCAAACTACGCAGTTGCTCATCTGTCGCCAAATACGTGCATAGACCAATCACCGCCGCGGCGAGAGCATTTAGGGCAATACCGGTCAACAATAACCCGGCGATCGAATCCGCCGTCAGCCAGCGTGCTACGCTATCCAATACAAAGCAAACACCTACTGCACCGGCAAAGGCGGTGACAGGCAATAGCCAGTAACGCAACACTGGCGGCACTTCAATGCCACTGCCTGCCAACAACACAATGGTTAAGGCGGCTGCACAGGCCGCACCACTAGTGACCCCTAACAAGCCCGGATCGGCCAACGGATTCCGAAATAAGCCCTGAGTGAGCGCGCCAGACAAGGCCAGTGCCGCGCCTATCACCACCGCAAAGCCAATGCGTGGCAGCCGCAAATGCCACAATACATATGCGCCCCCTGACAACGGCGTCTCGCTGGTTTGCAGAATTGCCAACCAATCACGCGAGGTTATCGAGACGGCGCCTTGGGTTGCCGCTCCCCATATGCTCAAGCATAACAAACACATGAGTAGCCACGCTGGCCGCTGTGAAGCACTGCGTAGAGCACGGACGATGCCCGGGGGGCGTAAAATTGGTTGAATCATATGAGCGCTTACAATAAGAATAGTCGCGGTATTTAAGCGCTAAGGGGAGACTTGCATTGCGTTGATCAGCAATTGGTCCAACGTCGTCAACGCTTGTGGCAAGCGTGGGCCAAACCCCAGCATAAACATGGCTTCTAGTGCGACCACGCGACGCTTTTGCCCAGCGCTGGTTTGCGCCATGCCAGGCAATTTCAATACGCCGTCGATGCCACCGATCACCTGCATGCCTTGTGTCGTCATCAAAACAATGTCCGGCTGGGCGGCGATCACCGCCTCGGGGGTGAGCGGCTTAAAGCCGTCAAAACCATCCACCGCATTGCGCGCGCCAACATAAGCAATCATGCCATCGGCACTGCACCCCTTACCCCCGACCATCACTTGCCCGGGACTATGTGACAACACAAATAGCACACGTGGGGCAACGGCAGTTTTGCGCGCCAGTATCGGTGCTCGCGCACGTTGCCAATCCTGCCTTAACTGTTTTTCTAATTGACTGGCCTGCACATTCCGATCAGTCAAAGCCCCCACCCGTTGAATACGCTCAATGACCCCTTCAAAAGTGTCATTGGCTGCCAATATCGTCACCGGCACCCCCGCATCGCTCAATTGCCGCAACACGCTTGGTGGTCCAGCATCTTCAGTTGCCAACAGGTGCGTTGGCCTCAAGGCCAAAATACCCTCGCTGGATAAAGCCCGCGCGTAGCCGACACTGGGTAAGGTGGTCGCGGCCTGCGGATACAATGACGTGGTATCCACGCCGACCAACGCTTGTTCAGCGCCCAACACATAGATGATTTCGGTGATGCCGCCGCCTACACAGACGATTCGTCGTCCGCCTTGTTTGACGGCGCCTTTGGCAAACCCTGGTTGTAACCAGATGCCTGCCACCGCCATGGCAGCCAACCGGTTTAAAAAAGTCCGTCGTGACAACGATTGAATCATGTTTCTTGGCATCTTAGAGCGTGGCATGGTGATCAAACCGAATAGGGTCGACAATAGGTAAACGATGCATCAACGCCACCCATGCGCTGTGCTCACTGGCGCCTGACGACGCATCTGCTGCGATTAAGGCGATTAATTCACTGGCTGCATTTAACAACAGAAGGGCTGAAAAATGGCCAGCCAACCCTGGCACGACAACCACCCAACAAGACGCAATCAGGTCTTGGCGCACATGCAGATTGAACCCCGCATCCAGCACATTCAACCATGGCCCCATCAGCACCACTTTATCAATCGGCCCACGATGCGCCTGCGTCATGCCAATATTGCCGGCCAGAATCCATACAGACAGTCCTTGAGCCGCTGCATGCTCAAGCACCATGTTGGCTGCAGACAACTGCACCTCGCGCGCTGAGGCGGCGGGCATGTGTTGCAAAAAGGCACATCCACTGCCGCGCACTTGCGCGAGTAGGCAATACAAGTCACGGGCATCTTGAATCGCCTCCCAGTGTGTTAAAAACGCCGCAAAATCTGTGGCAGTCGCCGGCAACGCTGCTTGCGAGATGAGACCGGTCAGTTGGTCTGTGTCACAAAACGCCCTTACAAATGACTGATAAGCAGACAAGTCACTTTGCGCACGCAAAAATAGCTTATGCACGGCGGTGCCGGAGGCATCATAAAACTGCAAACTGCGCTGCACGCCTTTTTCGCCGGATTCTTCCACCGCAAACCCATGCCGCCAGTGCGCAACATCCCATAACAAATCCACCCCCACCCCTCGTACCCAAGTTGCCTGCAGATGCTCGGTCTGCGTGGCATTGAGTTCTGGATAGCGACCCACTTTTTCATGCACACAGGCGATATTTCTTGTTAACGCCATCACCTCACCGAGGCTGTGGAGCGAAGCACACAACACGGTCCAGCGCGGTTGTAACCGCTTGGCTCGCATCAACGCCGATGCCTCTGCGCCGACATGCGCAGCAATTAAGGCCCCTTCTGAAAGGTGCATGGCTTCAGCGATCTCACGATGACGTGCTTGACCCGCTTGCCGCGCCTGTGAAAATTGCGCACGGATGCTGATGTAAGCAGCATCGCCCAAGGGTGACTGCATCATTTGGTCAATGCATCCAATGTTTGCTGACTGCTTTTATCAGGCGCCGTATGCCCTTGTTCATTACGATGCATGACCTGCGTCAGATCTTGCCCATGCAAATGGTAGGCTTTGGCAAACCCGGAGACGTAACTCCCCTGTGCCGGAATTAACTCAATCAAATGAAAATCGGTGAGGCTGCTAATCACCTCCATAAACTTGCCAAACTTGTCAAAAAACAAGCCCATCACCAAGTTAAACTTTGCATCTTCTCTGACGACTTCATTTGCAGCGCACTGAAATACCAGCCGTTTTCTGGCAAACAAATGGGCAGCCGCCTGCTCTGATTCGATAAACATCACCGCGCAACGACCCGTGCTGCGCAAGTTGGCGCAATGCGTGGCTAACTCACTGACATACACATAAAACCGCTGATCATGCGCGACATAGGCGGCATAGCTTGCTTCTGGTAGGCCGTGCACGTCCGTCGTGGCCAATTGAAGCGACTGAAACTGCCGCTGAAATGCAACGGCTTCGGCGGCGATGGACGCTAGTTGATCAACCTCACTCATGTTATTCCTTTCTAAATTATGCTTTGGCGATACCTGGCTGGTGCGGATCTAGACAGTCCGCAGATCACTAGGTGCCTGATGTGCGTATTGAACAACAACACAGCAATGAATGATATTGTATATGATAATCATTCTTATTTACAACAAAGAAATTGGTGTTTATTTAGTGCGTTTGCAGATCACATTAGGGAGGGCTTATTAATGGCAAAAAAAGAAAAATGCTGCGGAAGTTGCTTTTGAGTCAGCGCACGGCTCAGCGGAGACGACTTTCGCGTTGCATCCACCATGGCTTAAACCAGTAATAAAAAATGGCAACTAGCACCGGAATTGCGATTGCCGCGTTAGCGAGGCACTCACGCGCATCGTCGTACACCAGTGCAAAGATTAAGCCCGCCAGCGATAAGCAAGCAATGATTAACGGCCAGAAAAAAATGCGAGTCATATGTTTTTGCTGCATGGCTTGCAGGCGGTCCCAATGAACAAATTTGCTGAAGCGCTCGCTTAATAAGCGTCGCGCAAGGTGTGCGTTGCATGCAGCTCTGGTAAGGACCGATGGCGTTTTTTCCACCACAATACTAACCCCGTCCATAGCACAATAATGGTGATTACATCGAGCACTGCCCACAACCACTTTAGGGTCATGCCGCCATAATCGCCAAAGTGTAGCGGCTGTGACACTAACAGCGCCACCAGGTACCAGGGTAAATCCCGACTGTCGGTGAAGGTGGCGGTGCGTGCATCGACCAGCACAGGCTTAAATAAGCGCTTAGTGAGCGGTGAGTCGCCGCGCATAAAAATACCGTAATGATGTGGGCTGGCGTACGCCGTACCCGGAAATGCAATAAAGCCTAGTTGCATGTCAGGCTGTGCTTGTTGCGCCACCTGCAAGGACGCCTGTAACGAGCCGAAGCGGTCTGGCGGCGGCAAATGTTTATAAGGCGCGATCATTTCTGCGATCTGATCCGCCTGCCAGTATTTAATCAACAGGTCGGACCAGGCGTTGATAACCCCCGTTGCTGCCACAATCAGCGACCAACTCAACACAACCATGCCGAGAAAATTGTGCACATCCAGCCGTTTAAGCTTTTCGCCTTTGTAGCGGCGGATCTCGCCGAAGCGGAGTTTGCGCATAAAAGGCGCATAAAGGACCACCCCAGACACCAGTGCCACTAACAACAAAAACCCCATGAATCCCAAAAATAACATCCCCGGCAAGCCAGCGAACAGGTCAACATGCAACTTAAACATGATGTATAAGAAGCCCGCTTCTACCGCAGGCTCGCCCAGCACCTGCGCAGTGCGCGCATCCAGCACCACTTGCTTAAAGCCTTGCTCGGCATCGGCCGTTTTCGCCATGCTGAGGATCCACTGCAAAGGCTCATCTTCTTCACGGTACAGATACAAAGGCACCATGTCGGGTTGTTTCGCTTTGGCCGCTGCCACCAAGGCATCCATGCTGGCCATGGGGCCGGTATGTGCAATCGCAGGCGTCTCGATATGTTGGCCTAAAAAATCACCAATCTCATGATGAAAAATCAGTGGCAGGCCAGTCAGGCACAACAATAACATAAACACTGTGCAGACGAGGCTAGACCATTTGTGTAGCCAGAGCCAGCTGCGAATAGAGGACTGCGTCATCAAAACACCGAATGCGTAAACTTAGGGTTGTGGCTGGCTGACAAAGCCTACTTTTTTCATGCCCGCGGTTTGGGCTTTTGCCAACACTTCAGCCAGCATCTGATAACGCGTGTTCTTATCTGCACGGATCTGCAACTCAGGCTGATTCTGCTTGGCTGCAGCTTCGGCCATCTGTGTCGACAGTTCTTCAGCTTGAATTTCGCGATCATTCCAAAACAGTTTGCCATCGGCATCGACCGCTAAATCAATCACTTCTGGCTTTTCTTCTAGCGGCTGTGAGGTTGCCTGTGGCAGATCAATTTTGACCGCATGCGTGAGCAAAGGCGCCGTAATAATAAAAATCACCAGCAACACCAGCATCACATCCACCAACGGCGTGGTGTTGATTTCACTCATGGGCTGGGTGTGTTCGCCGGCGCTAAATGGATTTTGCCCCATCATAGCGTGTTTCCTTTAGCAGCGACCTTAGCGTGCAATTCAGTCACATTGGCAGGTTTGTTGCTGCTTTTAATCACTAACGGCGCACCTGTGGTCATCAGCGTATGCAAGTCTTGGGCAAAGCTTTCTAACTCAGCCATAATGCCGCGATTCGCTTTAATAAATGCGTTGTATGCCAACACAGCAGGAATCGCCACCGCCAAACCAATCGCGGTCATGATCAAGGCCTCACCCACCGGGCCAGCCACTTTATCAATGGTCGCCACGCCAGATTGGCCGATGGCGGTCAATGCATGGTAAATGCCCCATACGGTGCCGAACAAACCCACAAACGGCGCCACGCTGCCGACCGAGGCCAACACGGACAATCCGCTCTCTAAAACGGCCTGCTCTTGTGATAATGTGCGGCGCAACTGACGTGCGATGAACTCATCTTGACTGCAAGCGGCGGCCAGCGACTGACTAGCATGTTGTTGATGGTGCTGGGTGGACTCGGCCGCGGTCACCGCCAGACGGAAAGCAGGCGACTGCAATTGCACCTCTTGCAGGGCTTCTTGCAGCGTGGCCTTGCGCCAAAACTGCTTAACATAAGCAGAAACATCGCGTTTGCGCTTGAACACCTGCCAAGTTTTGACCAAAATAAAGTACCAGCTCAACACTGACATCGTCAGTAAAATCAGGGCCACTAACACGGACACCACACCACCCTCGGTGATAAAAGCCAAACCACTTGTTGCTTGCATTAAAAACGTCCTTTCAATTTAAACTTGCTTAATTCTGCGTGAGCGAGAACGACAACGGCACATTGACATAGGCACTCAGGGCCTTACCCCCCTTGCGAGCAGGTTCAAAACGCCATTGTTTAACCGCGGTCACCGCCGCCTTATCTAGGCGTTCAAAACCACTGGTTTTAATCACCTCAACCGACTCGGGTAAACCTTCAGCGGAGACCAGTACCTTCATCAACACTTTCCCCTCTTCACCGGCCCGCTGGGAGAGTCGGGGGTAATCTGGCCTTGGGTTATTCAGATAAGCCACGCCAAACTTCGGTGGTTCTTCTTTCTCTTCGGCTGGCTCGGGCTTAGGCGTTGCCGCTGCGGCAGGCACTGGCTTGCTAGGCGCAGCCGCCACAGGGGCTTCTAACGGCGGTGCCGATGGCTGCGTGCTTGCCTCAAATCGCGGCTGATCAGGCGTAGTTTCAACGATGCGGTCCACCACCGGCGCAGGACGTTCAATGGGTTTCACCGGCGTCTCTTTCGGTTTGGTCACCGTTTTTACTGGCTGTTTTTGAATAATCGGCACCACTTCTGGTGCTGGCGTCTCTTGTTTTTTGGCTGGCAACGTAATCAAAGAAACCGTCATCGGCACCGGGGTTGGCAACACCAGCGGTGGTGTTTCAGACACCACCATCCAGGCAATGACAGCCACATGCAGCGCGACCACCAGCAACATACCTAACCCATGCCAATGCTGGTGCCTGTGCTGTTGTAACCAGTCCTCATTGGCGAACACTGGCCAGCGGAAAACACCCGCCAATGCACCCAAGGGGCGACGACGCAAACTCAATTCAGGCAATGCCGCCACCGGCGCGTGCGCAGGTTTCAAAGACAAGGCGCGCAAAGTGTCCCGTTGCAACATTAGCATACGCTCCGGGCAACACGCATAGAGATAGGGCCAAGTGGCCCACTCTTGTACAAACTTTTCACGCAACCCCCTTCATTCATCTTGTTTTGCCTCTGGCGGCGTAGCCAGCACTTGGCTTTTGGTCAATAGCAATTTATTTTGCTTGGTACGCGTGAGCTGATAGGTCTCACCAGCATGCATAATCGCTAACACCCCTGCGTCGCCCAGCAGCTGTCTTGCCTCTATTGTAGGCACCTGCCCGGGCGAAACACGGGCCGCATTTTGCACTTCACTCATGAGGGATTGCAAGCGGTTGATCATGCGAACTCTATCCAGTCTAAAAAAAGGCCGACTTACTTGCCATGGCAAAGCGGCACCAGATTTCAAGGAACACCCTTACCAGGGGTAGGTTGGCGCATCAACAATCACGCCTATTTGAGCAGTGGCATGTCGGAGTTAGACGCCCCTGCTCAAATGTCTTATGGTTAAGCGCCATCGGCGCCTAACCATTGAATTAAACACGGTTTGAGTAAAATTCAACCACTTGCTGCACATCAATCGCGAAAGGCACATCTTCAATCGACGGCAAATGACCAATTTTTGCCGTGGCAGAAACCGCCTCCACCGACAACCATTCTGGCACGGTCAAACTTGGTGTGGCTAAGGCTTCTACCACCATGGGGATCTTGCGGCTTTTTTCTTTTACCGCCACCACGTCACCGACTTGCAAGCGCACAGAAGCAATATTGACCGGCTTACCATTGAGCAGCACATGTCCATGATTCACCAACTGACGCGCGGCGATGCCTGTGGGCGCAAAACCAGCCCGAAACACCACATTATCTAAGCGACGCTCTAGCAATGACATCAGCTTGTCGCCGGTTGGCTCACTGCCTTTACGCGCCTCAAGGATTAAACGGCGCATCTGCTTCTCACTCACGCCATAGTTAAACCGAATCTTTTGTTTTTCCATCAATTTGACGGCAAAATCAGATCGCCGACGGCGTGAAGCTTGCTGGCCATGCTGACCCGGCGGATTGGGTCTGTTTTCAATCGACTTGCGTGATAACCCTGGCAACTCAACGCCCAATGCGCGCATAATTTTGAGTCTGGGTCCTGTAATTCTTGCCATAAACCGATTGCCTTTCTTCGCTCTACTTTTTCACTCTACTGAAACAATGATCGCTATCGACCCACTATTGCAACGTGGTCGATTGCGCGACAAATTCCGTCACGGCTTGTTGCATGGCAAATGCCTGATGCGCCTGCAACAAGGCCTGCCAATCATGCAGCAACTGCTTTGCTGCATTGGTAATCAAGCCACTCTCGGCGTACTCTGGGGCCGTCAATGTCTGCGCCAGACTGCAACCTAACAAAGCCAAGTCTTGAGAGGGATTGGCCGCATATCGGGTAGCCACACAGCTCAACGAGACCAATACCGCATTTGCCGTGGGCAAATCTGGGTCATACAAATGGCTGGCTGGCGCTGCGTAATCAACTTGCATGTGGCGGACTTTCATTTAATCGTTATGCAAATGATAATGTTTCTCATTTATATTGTCAACGATTGTTTGAGGCCGAACATCAGCCCGCTTGCGCTTTCTTTTTGATGTGATGCATGGACCCAACACAATTGAGTCATCGACACCGTAGATTGATCGACATTCTTGACCAAATTAGTAAAGCAAGTTAATGTATAGGGTTCAACATTTATTAGCCGAAAAATCAAGGTTTTATGGACGCTTCAGCCCACTCCGCGACAGACACCCACGCCAAATCCATGACAGGTGCGGACATCGTTGTCTCATGCCTGAATGAAGAAAAAGTCAAATTCGTATTTGGCTATCCAGGTGGCGCGGTCTTGCACATTTACGACGCACTCTATAAACAGAATGGCTTCAAGCACATTCTGGTGCGTCATGAGCAGGCAGCCGTACATGCGGCTGACGCTTATTCACGCGCAACGGGCGATGTCGGCGTCGCACTGGTAACCAGTGGCCCTGGCGCCACCAATGCGGTCACTGGGATTGCGACCGCTTACATGGATTCTATCCCGATGGTGGTCATCAGCGGACAGGTCCCTGTCCCTGCCATTGGCATGGACGCTTTCCAAGAAGTGGACATGGTGGGCGTGACTCGTCCCTGCGTGAAACATAACTTCTTGGTCAAGCACGTCAAGGATATCGCACCGACCATTAAAAAAGCGTTTTACATCGCGAAAACAGGCCGTCCAGGTCCGGTGGTGGTGGATATTCCTAAAGACATCACCGCGCATGTGGCAGACTTCATCTATCCTAAAACGGTAGAAATGCGCTCCTACAGCCCGATTTTAAAAGGCCATAGCGGTCAGATCAAAAAAGCCGTTAAATTACTGCTGGGCGCAAAACGTCCGATGATTTACACCGGCGGTGGCTTAGTGCTGAGTGATGGTGCAGCCGAGCTGGTCAAACTGGCGAAGGCATTAAATTTTCCAGTCACTAACACACTGATGGGCTTGGGCGGCTATCCTGCCACCGACAAACAATTCGTGGGCATGCTGGGCATGCATGGCACCTACGAAGCCAACATGTCCATGCAAAACTGTGACGTATTGTTGGCAGTCGGCGCGCGTTTTGATGACCGCGTGATTGGCAATCCAAAACACTTCTCTGGCCAGAAGCGCACCATCATTCATATCGATGTAGATCCTTCGAGTATTTCTAAACGCGTCAAGGTGGATGTGCCCATCGTAGGCGATGTGCAATCTGTACTGTCTGACATGCTGGAGATTTTGGCCCAAGAAGAAAACCAAACCACGGATATCGCTGACTGGTGGTCACAAATTAATGAATGGCGGGGCGTACAATCGCTGGATTACACCTATTCTGACACGGTGATCAAACCACAATACGTGGTTCAAAAGCTGTGGGAAGTCACCAAAGGCGAAGCCTACGTGACCTCTGACGTCGGTCAGCATCAGATGTGGGCGGCACAATACTACAAATTTGATAAACCACGTCGCTGGATCAACTCTGGTGGCTTGGGCACCATGGGCGTTGGCTTGCCATACGCCATGGGCTGTCAGTTTGCCGACAAAAATGCACAAGTCGCCTGTGTGACTGGCGAAGGCAGTATCCAAATGAACATTCAGGAACTGTCGACCTGTGCGCAGTACGGCCTACCGATCAAGGTTATTCTGTTGAATAACCGTTACCTTGGCATGGTGCGTCAGTGGCAAGAGTTCTTCTACGAGAACCGCTACTCTGAGTCTTACATGGACAGCCTGCCGGACTTTGTCAAACTGGCCGAGTCTTATGGCCACGTTGGCATGCGCATCACTAACCCGGCGGATGTTGAAGGCGCGCTCAAAGAAGCGTTTGATAAAAAAGACAAATTCGTATTTATGGACTTTTTAACTGACCAAACCGAAAACGTCTTCCCGATGGTTGAAAACGGCAAGGGCTTATCCGAAATGGTTTTAAGCCCAGGCGCTGCTGGCCGTCTGAAAGGGGAAGAATAATGCGTCATATTATTTCGCTACTGATGGAAAACGAAGCCGGCGCGCTGTCGCGTGTGGCTGGCCTGTTTTCAGCGCGTGGCTACAATATTGAATCACTCACCGTGGCGGTCACAGAAGACCCTACCCTGTCGCGCATGACGATTGTGACCACCGGCTCGGATGATGTGATTGAACAAATTATCAAACAACTCAACAAGTTGATTGACGTGGTCAAAGTGCTAGATCTGAACGATGGTAAGCACATTGAGCGCGAACTGATGCTGGTCAAGGTTAAAGCCACCGGTGTCTTTAAAGACGAAATGAAGCGTATGTGCGACATTTTTCGCGGCCGTATTATCGATGTGGCCGACAACAGCTACACCATTGAGCTTACCGGCTCTTGCAGCAAATTGGATGCGTTTATCGAAGCCCTAGACCGCAGTGCAATATTGGAAACCGTACGCACGGGTGCGTCCGGTATCGGCCGCGGCGACCGCATCCTCAAGGTCTAATCGACCGTATTTCAACCAATCGAATTTATTTTTACTATACATCTAAGCATTTGTATTGAAAGGCAAAAGCAGACATGAACGTTTATTACGACAAAGACGCCGACTTAAGCATTATTAAAGGCAAAAAAGTGACTATCGTGGGCTACGGCTCTCAGGGCCACGCGCACGCAGCTAACCTGCGCGACAGCGGTGTCAACGTCACCATCGGTTTGCGTAAAGGCGGCGGCTCATGGGCAAAAGCAGAAGGCGCTGGCCACACCACCCTTGAAATTGCTGCGGCAGTGAAAGAGGCGGATGTAGTGATGGTATTGCTGCCTGACGAAACCATGGCAGAAATTTTCAATGCAGAAATCGCGCCGAACCTGAAAAAAGGCGCTGCGTTGGCATTTGCCCACGGCTTCAACATTCACTACAACCAGATCGTGCCACGCGCAGACCTGGACGTGATCATGATCGCGCCAAAAGGCCCAGGCCACACCGTGCGCTCTGAGTACCTCAAAGGCGGCGGCGTTCCTTCATTGATCGCTGTTTACCAAAACACTTCTGGCAAAGCCAAAGAAATCGCATTATCTTACGCAGCAGCCAACGGCGGCACTAAAGGTGGCGTGATTGAAACTGATTTCCGTGAAGAAACAGAAACTGACTTGTTCGGCGAACAAGCCGTGTTGTGTGGTGGCGCAGTTGAGTTGGTTAAAGCAGGGTTTGAAACCTTGGTTGAAGCAGGTTATGCCCCAGAAATGGCTTACTTTGAGTGCTTGCATGAGCTGAAACTGATCGTTGACCTGATGTATGAAGGCGGCATCGCTAACATGAACTACTCCATCTCCAACAACGCGGAATATGGCGAGTACGTGACCGGTCCACAAGTGATCAACAGCCAGTCTAAAGATGCGATGCGTCAATGCCTGACCAACATCCAAAACGGTAACTACGCCAAACAGTTCATTCTGGAAGGCCGTACCAACTACCCAGAAATGACTGCACGTCGTCGTTTGAACGCAGCGCATCCGATTGAGCAAGTAGGTAACAAACTGCGCGCCATGATGCCTTGGATCGCAAAAAACAAACTGGTTGATCAAACTAAAAACTAATTTTTAGGATGAAGCCAGCGCTTAGGAGGATGTGCATGTCTCATGCATCCTCCATAGGCAAAAAGCACAGGCCGATGTAATATCGCCTGTGCTTTTTTATTGACCACCGATTGAACAAGGGATAGACGTGAAACTCGCCATTCTGCTGCAATACATTGCACCCAAACAATTACTGACTGCGGCCGCCGGCAAACTGGCGCACTGGCAAGCCGGGCGCTTGACCACTGCGTTTATCGGCTGGTTTGTGCGCAAATATCAAGTCAACATGGAGGAGGCCGTCAATGGCGATCTCACCAGTTACGTCTCGTTCAACCAGTTTTTTACCCGCCCGCTCAAACCCGGCGCACGGGTGTTGGCTGACAATGCCTTTGTTTGCCCGGTGGATGGTTGCATCAGCCAGTTTGGCCAAGTCGTGCAAGGACAGATTTTTCAGGCGAAAGGTCACCAGTATT
>Ga0066445_1000367_pt1 | contig 13224 bp, 11 predicted proteins | sample LakWasMet67_HOW9_2_FD_59533 | JGI IMG/M metagenome (GOLD analysis project Ga0066445, IMG submission 59533) | Freshwater sediment methanotrophic microbial communities from Lake Washington under simulated oxygen tension - Sediment Metagenome 67_HOW9 | ecosystem: Environmental > Aquatic >...
ACAATCAGCTATTAATAAAGATTCGAATGTCTATGCTATTAGGCATTTTGCCTAATTTTTTAGTTTTTTATTGATAGTCTTTTCATTTTTCAAGTACTTCGTAAAAATAATCTATTAAACTATGAACAAGAAACCCTTACTGGTCATCCTTACCCTTATTGCCCTGACTATTGCCTGTCATAAAACCTTAACCCACACACCAACCGGCGAAAAATTCACACTCAACTATGAGGTAAATCGTTCTGAAAAAGAGATAGAAGCCTACGAAAAAGCCGATGTTGCGATTGGGCTAGATAAACTGCAAGGACAAACAATCTTTTACGGTAGTTCAAGCATTCGTCTATGGAAAACCCTGAAAGAAGATTTTGCTCCCCTACCTGTGATTAATCATGGTTTCGGCGGTTCTACCTTTCCTGAAATGACTTACTATGCCGAGCGTATGCTTGTACCCTACAAGCCTAAAACAATAGTATTATATTGCGAAAATGACCTTTTTTCGGGCAAAGAAAAAACACCTGAACAGGTATTTGACGCCTTTGCGGAACTGGCTATATTGATTCAGAATCGCTTACCGAAAACAAAGGTTTACTATATTTCGATGAAGCCTTCTATTTCGAGAAAAGATAAATGGAATCTGACTTCCAAAGCAGATGCTATGATTAAAGCATATATAGACAAGCATAAAAACTTCACCTATATGAATATCGTACCTGTGATGTATCGTCCGAATGGGACTGTAAACGGAGAGTATTTTATTAAAGATAGTTTGCACATGACTCCGAAAGGCTATGCACAATGGACTTCAGTTGTGAGACCTATTCTTCTTAAAGATCACAAATAATAACCTACATTCAACCTCTATTCAACATGAAAAAAAATTTGCTTATTCTGGGTCTTAGCTTTCTGGCGACCCTGGCATTTGCTCAGCCTACCGAAAGGCTCATTAAAGTAATTGTTGCTCCTGAACACGACGACTGGACTTATAAAATAGGAGAATCTGTAAAGTTTTCAGTCATGGTATTGAAATACGGTAATCCGGTTAAAAATGCGAAAATTGTTTACCAGATTGGGCCTGAGAAATTTGAAACCAAGAAAGATAGTACAGTTTTAAAAGATGGTGTCATTAAACTGGATGGTGGTACTATGAATACGGCAGGGTTTTTAAGATGTACGGTAATTGCCAAAGTTGATGGCAAAGAATACCGAAACCTTGCAACGGCAGCCTTTGAACCTGAAAAAATTCAGCCTGCCGTAGAATTACCAACCGATTTCACGCAATTCTGGGATAAAGCCAAAGCTGATTTAGCCAAAGTACCCATGGATGCCCAAATGACCTTGTTACCTGAGCGTTGTACAGAAACGGTGAATGTGTATCATGTAAGTTTACAGAATTACCGTGAGTATGGTACTGTACGTCTATATGGTATTCTTTGTGTGCCTAAAAAAGAAGGCAAATATCCTGCTTTACTAAAAGTACCTGGTGCAGGTGTAAGACCTTATGGCGGAGACATAAAAACCGCCGAAAAAGGAATTATTACGCTTGAAATAGGTATTCATGGCATTCCGGTTACGATGGAGCCATCTGTATATACTAATTTAGGCGCAGGCGCTTTAAATTCTTACTGGACGTATAATCTGGATAACAGAGACTTATATTATTTCAAACGAGTATATTTAGGTTGTGTAAGAGCCAATGATTTTCTGGTAAGTTTACCACAATATGATGGAAAGAATTTAGCGGTTACCGGAGGTAGTCAGGGCGGAGCTTTATCAATCGTTACCGCTGGACTTGACCCACGTGTCAAATGGACAGCTCCTATCTATCCTGCGCTTTCTGATATGGTGGGTTATCTGAAAGGCCGTGCCGGTGGCTGGCCGCATATTTTTGATAAAAATAATCCGCATAATAATACTGAAGCAAAAATAAAAACGGCTTCATATTACGATGTCGTGAATTTTGCCAAACAAGTAAAAGTGCCTTGTTTCTACTCAATGGGTTTTAATGATGAAACTTGTCCGCCAACGTCTATGTGGGCTGTATATAATGTGATTAACTCAAACAAGACTTTGAAACTCTATCAAGAAACCGGGCACTGGACATTCCCTGAAGAAAATGAGATGGTGATGAACTGGTTATATGATAAATTATTAGTAAATAAATGAAATTCAACGCCTTTCCTGTTGTCAGATACTTATTGTGCATGATTGCAGGAATACTGGTGTATTTACAGACTCACTATTTCCATACAACTTTTTACTATTTAGGTGCAGGGCTATTGCTAGTCCTTTTAATCAGCATTTTCTTTCGTAATGCCTTGGTTAGAGGTATAGCAGCTTGTCTGCTCCTATTTGTTTCTGGTTGGGCATTGACCTACTATAAAACCATCATTAACAATTCTGAGCATTTTACGAATCAAGGCACTTTTACACACTATCAGGTAATCATTACTGCTAATACCGAAATAAAGCCTAAAACTTATAAGGTTGAGGCTGAAATACAACAAGTAAAAACTTCAGAAAAATGGCAAAAGTCTACAGGCAAAATCCTGCTTTATTTCAACAAAACAGAAGCTAAAAGACCTCAATACGGCGACGTTTTTCTGATTAAAAACATGCCTTCAGAAATTGACCCACCTAAGAATCCTGAGGAATTTGACTATCGGCAGTTTTTGCATAATAAAGGCATTTATGCCCAACATTTTTTATGGCAAAAGGAATATTTGCAGATAGACCATCAAGCACCCTCCCAAATACTTAATGTAGCTTATAAGGCGAATGTATATGCTGATAGTGTTTTTAAAGCATACTTGACAGACAGAGATGAATATGGTGTAGCAAAGGCTATGATTGTGGGCATGAGAGATGATATTGACAGCGAATTACTTGAATCTTATTCCGCATCCGGGGCTATTCATGTTCTTTCAGTTTCGGGTATGCATGTGGGGATTTTGTTTTTGGTTTTATCTGTCCTGCTAAAATGGATAAAAACAAATATTAAATATGGCAATTGGATTTTTACGATTATCATATTGATTCTGCTGTGGACTTATGCTGTTTTTACAGGCTTATCCTCAACTGTGCTTCGGGCAACGGTAATGTTTTCTTTTATACAAATTGGCACTACTATCAATCGAAAACATAACATTTATAATATACTGGCGGTTTCAGCTTTAGTATTGCTTTGTTATAACCCTTATTGGCTGGTTGATGTGGGTTTTCAATTATCTTATCTGGCTATTTTGGGCATTGTTTATCTGCACCCCTATCTGAATCAATTAATTAACCCTACAAATCCAATTATCCGAGTTCTTTGGGAGGGAACAATTGTTTGCTTTGCTGCGCAGTTATTTACTGCGCCTTTGAGTATTTATTATTTTCACCAGTTCCCATCCTATTTTCTGATTGCCAATCCATTTGTGGCTTTCTTTTCTTTTGGCATTTTACCCATAGGTTTATTATTATTGATTTTTGCTTGTATTCCTATCGTCGCTGATGTACTGGCTTTTGTCTTAAAGTGGTCGTGTCTTTTACTAAATGAAACTATTTTTGGTATAGAAAAACTACCTTTATCAACCTTAAAGGGTTTTTCTATTTCTGTGCCTGAATTACTAGCATGGTATGCGATTATCTTTTTGAGTATTGCTTTTTTTCGTCATTCTGAATTAAAGTATTTGCGGGTTTCGGTACTACTCTTGATTAGTTTGGCTTTGTTTAATATCTATGAGGATTACCAACAAAGTCAGCAAAAACAATTAACATTCCATTTTATTCCCAAGCAAACGGGTATTAGTGTAATTGATGGTAAGTCAGTTGCATTTTTAGCTGATTCAAATGTCATTGATAATAAAAAGCTTTATAATTTTCATCTGAAAAACTATTATGATAAGCAAGGTGTTTCTAATCAGAATCTATTGAATATTGCGACCTTCACTAATAAACAAGGTATAACATTTCTGGATTTTGAAGGGAAGAAATTCATTTGGCTGCAAAAGCCTTTCAAAGGTGCTTTACAAGGCAAGGCAAATTATGTTTTATTGTCAAACAACGCTGTCAGGAATCTGGCTCATTCATTTGCGGATTTTCAAACTGAATTGATTATCGTAGATAATTCAAACAAAAGCTATCTGGTAGATAAGTTGAAACATCAGGCCGATAGTTTGCGTTTAAATCTTGTGGCATTGCGTGATACGGGTGCTTATTCCATTACTAGTAATTAAGCATCTCAATAGATTTATTAATAAGAATACCGTAGTTTCTAACCCTAATATATGATGAAATTCGTACTTTTTACTATTCCTTTATTTACTCATATCTTTTCATTCGCTGCATTGGCTCAGGAAACAGATACGACTGTGGCTACTAAACAGCTAAGTGAGGTTATTGTAAGAGGCTTTGAAACCGAAAGAAAACTGACTGAAACTGCGGCTTCGGTCGGTGTACTGACTATCAAAGACATTGAACGCTTTCAGAATACAACCTTAGTGCCTGTTTTTAATACTTTGCCTGGCGTGCGTATGGAAGAACGTTCCCCGGGAAGCTATCGCCTGTCTATCAGAGGGAGTTCTATCCGCTCACCTTTTGGCGTTCGTAATGTAAAGATATACTGGAACGATATTCCGCTGACTGATGGCAATGGTAATACTTTTCTGAATGCGATTGATATGAATACTGTGGGCAATATTGAAATAATTAAAGGGCCTGCCGGGAGTATCTATGGAGCAGGAACAGGTGGAGTGCTTTTATTGGGTGGTAATAAAGCCGATGCAGCTCAAAGTTCTAAAGAAAAACCCACAAGCTATATCAATACATCTTTAGGTTGGGGAAGTTTTGGGTTACAAAACCGTTCTATTTCGTGGAATCTGGCTACTGAGAAAATCAATTCGGTGGTAAGTTATGCTCATGTGCAATCTGATGGGTATCGTGAAAATAGTGCTTTAGTAAGAGATGTATTAAGCTGGCGTTCAAATTTCTTTGCTTCTTCGCACAGAACGTTCAACGTATCAGCTTTGTATTCTGATATGCATTATCAGACACCCGGTGGGCTAACCCAGGCACAGATGGATTTGAACCCTCGTTCAGCAAGACCATCTACCGCGGTTATTCCCGGGCCGATTGCGCAAAAAGCAGGAATTTATCAGAAGCTATTCAATTTAGGGCTTTCGCAGGAATATCGTTTTAATGAGCATTGGACAAATGTAACGGCTATCTATGGCATGGTTTCGGAATTACAAAACCCGTTTATTACCAATTACGAAATTCGTAACGAACAGACTTTTGGTGGACGTAGCCGCACTACTTACGCTTTCCGTACAGGTAATTTATCTAATCGCCTGACGGTTGGAGGGGAGTTTCAGAAATCAGATTGGGTAATCCGTAATTTTGGGAATAGAGGAGGTAAAATAGATACGCTACAAACTAATGATAATGTAGGAGCCTTTAATTATTTTCTATTCACGCAATTAGAAACAGACCTGCCGCAAGATTTTATCCTGACTATTGGCGCAAGTTATAACCGTGTGAAATATGATTTTCTACGGATTTCCGATGCGCCGAATATCAAACCTATTGATAATTTTTTACCATCGGCCTTTTTGCCTAGAGTAGCTTTATTGAAGAAAATCAAAGATAAAGTTGCCGTTTTTGCGAGCGTAAGTAGTGGTTTCTCACCACCTTTAGTGAGTGAGTTTATAGCAGGTAATCAAAGCACTAGTTTCTTGCCCTCGCTTGCTTCGGAAAGGGGCATTAACTATGAAGTTGGTACACGTGGGTATTTGTTTAATCGTCGTTTGTCTTTTGATGCTACGGCTTATGCCTTCCGCTTACAAAACACCATTGTAAGACGTGTGGATGAAGCAGGGAGAGAAATCTTTACCAACGCCGGAGGCACTTTGCAGAATGGCTTGGAAGTCTCATTAAACGGCTGGTTAGTAAAAAATACAGAAGCTAGACCAATTCAGGAAGTCCGTCTCTTTACAAGCTATACCTTAGCCGGTTATCAGTTTAAAAATTATAAGCAAGTGCAAACCGACTTATCAGGTAAAAGTCTCACGGGTGTGCCTCGTAATGTATGGGTATCGGGATTTGATATGACTACCAAACCCGGTTTTTATCTGAACTCAACCATTAATTTTACTGACCGCTTGCCTGTAAATGATGTCAATACCGTTTATGCAAAAAGTTATTGGTTGCTCAATGCAAGAGTCGGTTATCAAAAAACATTTAAGCCTTTGGCAATAAATTTTTATGTGGGGGGAGATAATCTGTTAAACCAGTTGTATAGCTTAGGTAATGACCTCAACCCAGTGGGCAATCGATTCTTTAACCCTGCCCCTACCCGAAATTGGTTATTTGGAGGGAATGTGAGGGTATTTCTTTAAGATGGGAAGATCCGCAAAAATCCCGTAGGGATGATATATCGGTAGAAAGAAATGTCAAAAGTAAAGTCAAAGTCCCGTAGGGACGGTATATTAAAAACAATATATCGTCCCTACGGGACTTCACTTTTAATAAGCTGATATTTTCTACCGATATATCATCCCTACGGGATTTGGTCTACCTTGTAGATTCATAACCCCTCTATTAATTAAGTTACTTACCCGCCTTTATCATTTTCAAACACACCGGCATAGAAACTTTTATCTCCTTGCCTGTAGGCGTTAAAGTACCTTTTTGAGCGTCTCTTTTAAAGAGTACAATATTATCGCTATCCTGATTGGCTACTAATACCCATTTACCGCTTGGGTCTATCATAAAATTACGAGGTGTTTTTCCTAAGACTGATTCGTTGGTGATATAAGTCAATTTGCCCGTTTTCTGGTCTATGCTATAAATCACAACATGGTCATAAAAACGGTTTGAACCATATAAGAATTTACCATCAGCAGAAATATGAATATCTGCACACGAGTTATTGCCTTTATAATCAGGCGGTAATGTAGAAAGGGTTTGCTTTTCTTTTAATGCCCCGTTAGCATAGTCGTAGGCTGTTACGGTAGCATTTAATTCCTGAATAACATAAGCCCATTTCCCATTTGGATGAATAGTAAAGTGGCGAGGGCCTGCGCCATCGGCTGTTTTTGTGGCTGCAGGTGTTCCAACAGCTAAATGGCCTGTTTTGGCATCCAACTTATAGCTGACAATTTTATCAATGCCTAAATCCGGCACAAATACATCAACGTTATTAGGCGCAATATTTACTGAATGTACGTGCGGTTTTTCCTGGCGGCTGGCATTTACTCCTTTACCTTCATGGTTAATTGTTTGCGTAGGTTTGCCTAATTGACCGTCTTTCTGAATAGGTAATACAGTCAGATTTCCGCCCATATAATTCCCTACCAGCGCCCATTTTCCCGTTTTATCAATAGAAATATGGCAAGGACTACCTCCCTCGGCTGATTGTGTATTCAGTTTTGTCAGCTTACCTGTTTTATTATCAAAACCATAGGCATTTACCGTACCATCTTGTGTTTCGCCTACGGCATAAACAAATTTCTGGTTAGGAGCAACAGCTAAGAAAGTTGGGTTTTTAAGTCCTGTTGTTTTATCAACAACTGCCGAGAAATCTCCGGTTTGTGTATTGAATTTATACACATACATCCCATCACTTCCTTTGTTGGTATATGTACCTACGATTAAGTAATAATCGTTTCCTTGTGAATGGCTATCAAATGACATAAGTAAAAGAAAAGATATTAAAGAGAGACAAATATTCTTAAATAACATGGTTGAAGAGAGGTTGAATAGTTTCGAATATAAAATCTGTCAAATATAGATACTTTTTAGGTTTTTTGTTTATTTGCAACTTTCAATTACAAATATGCAAAACCTGATAATTACCACCGTACAAAGCGAAGCCGATGTGAGAGGTATTCTGGCGCTTCAACAAAAAAATCTTAAGAAAAACCTTACACCTGAGCAAATTGAAAGCCAGGGTTTCGTGACTGTTGAGCATGAGTTTTCAGTTTTAAAAGCCATGAACGATGCGCAACCAAGTGTGATTGCCAAAGATGGCGATACGGTAGTGGGCTATTGTTTAGCTATGTTGCCTCAATTCAGAAATGATGTACCCGAAATAAGAAGCTTGTTTGATACGATCGATTTGATTGAGTTTGAAGGTCGCCCCTTAAAGAAGTTTAATTATGTAGTAATGGGACAAGTGTGTGTAGGCGAGGGTTACCGAAGCATAGGGCTTTTTGATGGCATGTATCAGAAATTACGTGAGGAATTATCAGATAAATATGAGATGTGTATTACTGATATTTCGTCAAGAAATGTGCGTTCACAAAAGGCACATACCCGCATCGGATTTCAGAATATCAAGGATTTTCATGATACTGAACTGAATGAAATATGGCGGGTTGTGCTATGGGATTGGCGTTCGTAATGTCAGCAAAAATCAGATTGTCGGGATGCTGAAACCATCGTAATTTTGATATAACAAAACAATCAGAAAAGATGGAAACTATCGAAATTCAAGACGTAATAGATTATAAAAGAATAGAAAAAGCTATTCATTTTATTGAAGAAAACTTTCAGAATCAACCAAGTCTGAAAGAAGTTGCCGACCATGTGGCACTGTCAGAATTTCACTTTAACAGACTTTTTAGTAAATGGGCAGGTACAAGTCCACAACGTTTTATGCGTTTTCTGACTAAAGAGTTTGCCAAAGAAAAATTAGCCCAAAGCAATAATTTACTAGATGCTACTTTTGATTCAGGATTATCAAGTACCAGTCGCTTACACGATTTATTTGTGAACTATGAAGCTATGACTCCCGCCGAATTTAAGTCCAAAGGCGAAGGACTTACTATTCATTATGGCATTCATGAAACACCTTTTGGTGAATGTCTGATAGCTGTAACCGGGCGAGGCATCACAGATTTACGCTTTCTCGAAAATGAAGATAAAGAAGAACTCATTCAAGAACTCAAAGAAGATTTCGCTAAAGCCGAAATCATTTTCGACAATAACTTTACAAAGCCTTTTATTGAGCAGATATTCTACGAAACTGAGAATATAGATTCGCCCGTCACACTCTTATTGAGAGGCACTAATTTTCAGATAAAAGTCTGGGAGGCTTTATTGAAAATTCCTTTCGGACAAATGGTGAGTTATGATACTATTGCCCAAACCATCGGCCAACCAACTGCGCAACGAGCGGTAGGTACAGCAATCGGCAGCAACCGATTGGGTTATATTATTCCATGCCATAGAGTATTACAAAAAGTTGGAGGTATTGGTGGGTATCGTTGGGGTACGACCCGTAAAAAAGCTATTTTAGGTTGGGAAATGGCGAGGGCTTAGGTGATTGAATGTTGATTCTTCCAAAGCATATACTCCTTTCTCATACAAACGGCACAGGGGCGATAGCCGGAGTTAATCGCCTCTGTGCCGTTTTCAAAAAATACCCTGTTTTCAGCTTTCATTCTTTTACCTGCCGTGCAATCTAATCGGCCATAGATTTTCAGCTTCCGGTTCCCGCCTAAAACTATCTCTCCACTTTGAATCTTCCTCCATAGCGCCTTTGACCTTGCAAAGGGCTTATCGCCTAAATCTTTGTGACGTATCATTGTGCATCATGAAAAATGATTCCGAGATTAATTCTTTCTCCACTCTTTACCTCACTTACTCCATGTCTCATAGTAGTACGATAATAGCCTTTTGCACCTAAAACCGGACGGAAATTAGTAGTGAAAATTACCGCTTCGCCCTTATTAGGTTGTAAGACTATCGGTTTAGATTGCATGCGTGGACGATTCTCTACCATTACAAATTCTCCTCCTGTATAATCATCTTGAGCTTGGGTTAGAAAAAAGACAATCTGAAAAGGGAAATAGACATCTCCATACAAATCCTGATGTAAGGCATTCCAATCGCCTGCATGGTATCTTAGAATTAAGGGGGTAGGGCGATTTTGCTCTACCTGATGACAATGTGCTAAAAGCTCTTCTAATTGATTAGGGAAAACTTCATTAATACCTAATTTAAACATCCATTCATTTGCTACTTTAGCTAAATGAGGATAAATAGAGTGTCGTAATTGGGTGATAATATCCGGCAAAGGGTATTTGAAGTATTTGTATTCACCATTTCCAAATTGGTAGCGTTTCATGTTGATAGTACTTCGGTAAAGTGTATTATCATTATATGATGCTGCCAATTGATTACATTCTTGATCTGATAGAATTTTAGGCAAAACTGCGTAGCCTTTCTCGTGCAGGCTTTCGGCATGAAGTGACCAATCTGCGTTTTCTATGCGGTGGGTGATATTTGCTGACATCTTGATAGAATTTGTTTTGACAAAAATGGACAAAGGGATGATGAGAGTCGAGCCGAATCTTGCTATGTTATAAGAAAAAAGCAAAAAACAGACTGCTATATTAGATTTAGTATATGTATTTTTGAAGTCTAATCAACAACCTCATGAACGCTGAACATTTACAACCAAACGAAGAAACGCTTGACCCTGCTAATTGGAATAATATGAGGGCCTTAGGCCACCAGATGATTGATGATATGATTGATTATTTGCAGGGCCTGCGAGATAAACCTTTGTGGCGGAAACCTACACCGGAAGTAAAAGAAGTATTGAATCGCCCACTACCGCAGGAGGGTCAGCCTGTAGAAGAGATTTATCAGGAATTTCTTTCTTATATACTGCCTTATAATAAAGGCAATATTCATCCTCGTTTTTTTTCATGGGTACAGGGCAATGGCACACCTCTCGGTATGTTGGCTGATATGCTGGCATCCGGCATGAATCCTAATGCCACGCTAGGCGACCATGTAGCTTTATATGTTGAAAAGCAGGTAATTGAATGGTCGAAGGAGATTTTTGGTTTTCCTCAGGAGGCGAGCGGTTTGTTAGTAAGTGGGGCAACTATGGCTAACCTTACGGCGTTGACAGTAGCCCGGAATGCTATTCCGGATATGCAAATCCGAAAGAAAGGAACAGATAATAGTTTGGTTCTGTATTGCTCGGCAGAAACGCATGTCTGTGTAATCAAAGCTACTGAAGTATTAGGCATTGGACGTGAACGCACAAGAATTGTTGCTGTCGATAATAATTTTGAGATACTTATTCCGGAACTTTTAGCCATGATTAAAGCCGATTTAGTGTCTGGATTAAGACCTTTTTGCATTGTCGGAAATGCAGGAACAGTGAACACGGGTGCAATTGACCCATTGGAAGAGCTTTATAAGATATGTCAGGAGTTTGGACTCTGGTTTCATGTTGATGGTGCTTTTGGTTCATTTACCAAGCTTGTACCCGGGTTTTCGGAAAAACTTAAAACCATTGAAAAAGCCGATAGTCTGGCATTCGATTTTCATAAATGGTTGCATATTCCTTATGAATCGGCTTGCGTGTTGGTTAGGAATAAAACGCTTCATTTAGAAACATTTGCCTCTGCCCCTAATTACCTCACAGCCCATGAAAGAGGCTTAGCAGCAGGACCAGAACCCTTTGCTAATTTAGGTATAGAATTGTCCAGAAATTTTAAATCCTTGAAAGTCTGGATGTCTTTGAAAGAACATGGTATTCAGAAATATGGCCGATTGGTAGAGCAAAATATTAATCAAGCCCGCTATTTAGAACAAAAAGTAATAATGACCACGTATTTGGAGTTGTTGGTTCCGGTAAACATGAATATCGTCTGCTTCCGTTTTAATGATGGCAAGCATTCAGAAGAAGAACTCAATCAATTGAATAAAGAGATATTGATGCGTTTGCATGAATCAGGTATTGCCGCACCATCTTATACTATTATTCAGGGCAAATATGCTATCCGAACGAATATTACTAATCACCGCACCCGACTGGCGGATCTGGATTTATTAGTCAATACGATTCTAGAGATTGCAACCAGCCTTTTAGTAAAGATAGTTGAGTTTGACACCAATAATCCGGCACATTATCTCGCTTTTAAAGACATTAATTATGCCTGGATTAATAAATATTTTAAAGTAGAACAAGGTGACCTTGATTCTTTAGAAAACCCCGAAAAATATTTTATAGATACTGGAGGGGCCGTTTTATTAGCCTGCCGGGGCGATGAGGTTTTAGGATCTACTGCACTAAAACCTATTGGAAACGATAGCTTAGAACTATGCAAAATGGGTGTAAGTGAAGCTTCTCGTGGGTTAGGTATTGGGTATGCCATAGGAGATGCTTCCATAAAAAGAGCTAAAGAACTAGGAGCTAAAAGGTTGTATTTAGAAACGAACTCCAGCCTTAGTCCTGCGTTGAATTTGTATAAAAAATTAGGATTTTTGATGGTTGAAAACTTCACTTCTCCCTATGAAAGAGCCGATGTAGCGATGGAAATGTACTTATAGTTTTTCATGAAAAACTATTATCTTCGCACTTTAAATAACCAAAGTAATTAAAGCTCTAAAGTAATGAGAAAAAAAATCGCCGCTGGCAACTGGAAAATGAATAAATCTTTTGAAGAAGGTCAAATCCTTTTGTCAGAAGTAGTTAATATGGTTAAAGACGAAGTCGTTAATCCAAATGTACAGGTTGTACTTTGTGTTCCGTTTCCTTACCTAAGCACTTTCGGAAAATTAATCGATACTTCTAAAGTTTCTTTAGGCGCTCAAAACTGTTATCCAAAAGCTTCTGGTGCCTATACCGGCGAGGTTTCTGTTCCTATGCTACAATCGGTAGGTGTTGGGCATATCATTATTGGCCATAGCGAACGCCGTCAGTATTTTAATGAATCCGATGCATTCGTAGCTGAGAAACTAAACGCTATTTTAGAGGCTGGATTAACACCTATATTCTGTTGCGGTGAGACACTTGACCAACGCAACGAAGGTATTCATTTCGATTTCGTGAAGGGTCAGTTAACTAATAGCCTTTTTCATTTATCAGCCGACGATTTAAAGAAAGTAGTGATTGCTTACGAACCAATCTGGGCTATCGGTACTGGTGTAACCGCCTCAAACGATCAGGCACAGGAAATGCATAAAATCTTAAGAGATCATTTAGCATCTCAATACGGTGCTGAAGTAGCTGAAGAAATAAGCATCTTATATGGTGGTAGTGTAAACGGAGCAAATGCCCAAGAACTTTTCGCGTGTCCGGATGTTGACGGTGGTTTAGTAGGTGGCGCTTCTCTTAAATCAAGAGAGTTTGTGAATATTGCTAAGGCATTCTAAGATATATAAAGAGGGTGTCTCAAAAGATTTTCACACCAAATATTATTTGGATAAAACCCCATC
>Ga0066445_1000373_pt1 | contig 13116 bp, 14 predicted proteins | sample LakWasMet67_HOW9_2_FD_59533 | JGI IMG/M metagenome (GOLD analysis project Ga0066445, IMG submission 59533) | Freshwater sediment methanotrophic microbial communities from Lake Washington under simulated oxygen tension - Sediment Metagenome 67_HOW9 | ecosystem: Environmental > Aquatic >...
CCCGACGCCAGCCGCGATCAAATGGCTCGTTCAACTTCAAGGTCACGCTTTGATCAGATTCTTTAATGACATCCGCACGTTTATCAGAGGCCGCTTGCGTGATCACCTGCTCTGCTTTTTGCTCATCCAGACCCAGTTTCACCATCATGCGGCGCAGTAATTCAGCATCCAGATCCGCATCAAACTCCTGTCCGGCGTTATTTTTAGCGTCGGCAGCGTTTGCGCGGTAGCCGGTATCAATCACCCCAAGCTGCGTCGTCACGTAGTTTTTACCATCATCGGGGGCACCAGCAACGGTGCGATGGGTCATGTAAATCTCAGTGGTACCGTCTTTTTCACCGCGTTCGATCCGTGTACGGAATTTGCGTCTATCTGCAAAGCCAGATAGTTTATCCAACCATGCATCAAACTTCTCGCCATAACCACGATTATCTTCTTTTGGCTTGATCGCATCCGATTGCAACCATTCCGTTTCAATCACACCGACTTCAGGGTTTTCAACTTTGACAGCAAAGCCTTGATCCAGCCAGAAATCACGCACAATCGGCCACACTTTTTCGGCGGGGGCATTAACCACTAGCCAACGCTGCGAGCCGGCTTTCACCATGCGTACATTTTTCATGTCGGCTAACACCGGTTGCGGGCCATTCTGCTCTTGGGCATCTTGGTTCTGGCTATAGGCCGAATAACTGGTACTGCCCGGCACGTTGTAGGTGCTGCTGGTGCGCACCGAGGTCAAATCCGGCGGAACCTCAAGCGGCTTGGAGCGGCCTGCGCCCTTGTAATCTGAACTGTTGTTCAGAAAAGGGATGGAATCACACGCGGCCAGCGCCGTGACTAGACTGAGCAGCACTGCCCGTTGTACCCAAACATGACTCATGTATTTCACTTATCTCACCCTAAATTAATCTTCACACCATCAAGCGGCAATGTCGGCCTGCTGCATGGCGTTGCGTAATACTTCATGATATTGGCTAGACAAATTCACTAGCGGCAAACGAATGCCGGTGCCAATCAAGCCCATTTGCTGTAGTACCCATTTCACCGGAATCGGGTTCGCTTCGACAAACAACTTCTGGTGCAATGCAAACAATTTTGCATTACATGCAATGGCAGCGGCCACATTGCCATTGAGCGCATGCACGCACATGTCATGCATCAGTGTTGGCGCCACATTAGCAGTGACCGAGATCACGCCTTTGGCGCCTAACAGCATGAGCGGCATCGCTGTCGCATCATCTCCACTATACACGGCGAAGTCTGCCGGCTTGCGTAGCAATAAGTCTGTGCCACGCTCAATGCCCCCTGTCGCATCTTTAATGCCGACAATATTTGGCAACTGCGCCAAACGCAACACCGTATCATTACTTAAGTCGCAACCAGTGCGTCCTGGCACATTGTATAAAATTTGGGGAATATCGACCGCTTCAGCCACTGCTTTAAAATGCTGATACAAGCCTTCTTGTGAGGGTTTGTTGTAATAAGGCGCCACCAGCAAGCAAGCATCCGCGCCTAAACTCTTGGCTTTAGCGGTCAATTCAATCGCCTCAGCGGTCGAATTCGCCCCAGTGCCTGCAATCACGGGCACGCGTTTAGCCACATGCTCAATCGTCGTTTTAATCAGCAGACAATGTTCATCGACAGTGACCGTAGGCGACTCACCGGTTGTACCGACAATCACAATGCCATCGGTACCAGCATCGACATGCACGTCGATCAACTTTTTGAGCGCGTCCAGATCCAAACGACCATCTTCAAACATCGGAGTAACGATTGCGACCAAACTGCCCGTAAACATACCTAGCGCCATTTAATAATAAAGCGAATATTTTAACTGATTATGCGTCCGAACGCCAAAGAAGCCACGCGGCCGCGTAGCCAAGGCCGACCAAGCCTTGGCTAAACACGGTTTCAGTTATAATGATATTCTTTGTCACTAGAATTGAATCTCGCCTCGACAACCGCAAATGCAGACCTCAAGTCGACCCAATCAGCTGCCCATGGTAGAAGATGCCGCCAGTCAATCGGAAGCGGCGCGCATTGCGCAAATTGATGCGTTGCTGCCGCAAACACAGTGTCGCCAGTGCGGTTATGCGGGCTGCAAACCTTATGCCGCGGCCATTGCCAAGGGAGAAGCGGAGATTAATCAGTGTCCGCCGGGCGGAGAGATTGGCCTGCGCGCGCTGGCAGACTTGTTACATCGCCCTTATGTGCCTTTAAATCCTGCACATGGTTTAACCAAAGCCAAAATGGTCGCAGTGATCAATGAGGCGACCTGCATCGGTTGCACGCTGTGCATCAGCGCTTGCCCGGTAGATGCGATTCTCGGCGCATCAAAACAGTTGCATACGGTGATTCGCCAAATGTGTACGGGCTGTGAATTGTGCCTGCCGCCCTGCCCGGTGGATTGCATCGAGATGCAAGTGGTGGATGGCCGACCAATGGCCATGAACGCCGAAGAGTCCAATCTAGCCAGACAGCGTCATGCACAACGACTGCAACGACTAGCGCTTGAAAATGATCAAAATACCCAAACTTATCACACGGAGTCCTCCTCTAAAGATAAGACGGACGACATTAAAAAACGTGCAATGGCCGCCGCCCTTGCACGTGTCAACGCGCAAAAAGCTGGATAGCTGACCCATGAATGATTCCGTGTTATGAACGCACAAAAAAGACTCGCTATTTTTGAACGCTTGGCGCAAGCCATCCCTGACCCAACAACAGAACTTGAACACAGTTCCACCTTTGAATTATTGATTGCAGTCATCTTATCTGCACAGGCAACCGACAAAGGCGTCAATATTGCCACGCGGAAATTATTTAAAGTTGCCAACACGCCGCAAGCTATTTTAGATTTAGGTTTGGCCGGTTTAGAAAGTTATATCAAAACCATCGGCCTTTACCATGCCAAAGCCAATAATGTACTCAAGTGCTGCCAGCAACTGATGGATCTGCATGACGGCGAAGTGCCAGATAGCCGAACTGCGCTAGAAGCACTGGCTGGGGTGGGTCGCAAAACCGCTAACGTGATTCTAAACACGGCCTTTGGTCAGCCGACGATTGCAGTCGACACGCATTTGTTTCGCGTCGGCAACCGCACCAAATTGGCGACGGGTAAAAATGTGCTTCAGGTTGAGCAGCGGTTTTTAAGTCTCACGCCGAAACAATTTTTGCGAGACGCGCACCACCTGTTGATTTTGCATGGTCGTTATACCTGCACGGCGCGCAACCCCAAATGCGGCGACTGCTGTATCGCCGACTTATGTGAATTTCACGACAAACAACTACGTCCGGTAAAACCACCGGCAGAGAGTTAACCATGGCTTTATTCAACCCCAGCCGCGACGAGGTTCGTCAGTTTTTCTTTGACGCATGGGCCAAATTCAAGCAACAGCAAACGCTGACCCCCCTTGAAAAAATGGCGGTGGGCATTGTGCATATGCATCCTGAATACCACGCCACGCTGGATCATCCCGAGCAATCGCTAGCGCAAGCCTATTACCCAGAAATGGGTGAAACCAATCCTTTCTTGCATATGAGCTTGCACCTGTCGATACAAGAGCAGATTAGCATCAACCAGCCGACAGGCATCACTCAGGCTTATGGCAACCTGTGCACAAAGTTTCAAGAAGAGCATGAAGCCCAACACGCCTTACTCGAATGTCTGGCTGAAACGATCTGGCTGGCACAACGGCAGCAAACCGGGCTGGACGCTGCGCACTATCTACAACTCATTGAACAGCGCGCCGGTATTGCCCCTTCAAGCTAAATTATGCTTCAATGGCTGCCATGGCGACGAATCCACATGACTGGCTCAATGAGCATGGCGACTACCTATATCGATTTGCACTAGCGAGATTGCGCAATCCTCATCAAGCAGAAGATGTGGTGCAAGAGACACTGCTTGCCGCGATCAAAAACCCAAACTATGCCGCGCAATCCAGTCCCCGCACCTGGCTCACAGGGATCTTAAAACACAAAATCATCGACTGTATGCGTAAACAAGTACGCGAAATACCAGCCTCAGAACTCCTCACCGAAGAGGACGCCAATATGGATGAATTTTTCGACAACACTGGCCACTGGGCTGAAAAACCAGTGGCTTGGGACATCCCGCAAGACGCCTTACAGCAAAAGCAATTTCTACAGATTTTGCAACAATGCATGACGCGGCTACCGCAGAAACTAGCAGCCATTTTCACCATGCGAGACGTGGATGAAATGGAAAATGAAGAAATTTGTAAGGCATTGAATATCACTGCGACCAATGCATGGGTAATGTTATACCGTGCTCGCATGGGACTACGAAAATGTCTTGAAATGCATTGGTAACACGTGAAAGTGAAACGGAAAAAGAGATGTTGAATTGCAAAAGAACCAGCGTATTGGTCTCGCAATCACTTGATCGCCCGCTCACTTGGCGTGAGCGCTGGGCCGTCAGGTTGCATTTGCTGATTTGTGTGTATTGCCGCCGCTTTGCACAACAACTTCAGTGGATGCGCCGCGCAATGCAGGGTTGGCAACAGCAAGTGGCCGAAGATAGCGAAGTTGCGTTGTCACAGGACGCGCGGGACCGCATTACACAACAATTGGACAAGTTTTATTGATGTCCACTTTTAAACCCTGATTTAAAAAGGAACCAACATGACGACACATAAAATGACTTTCATCTCTGGCGCGATCGCTTTATCGATTGCTGCAGCTGCAGCGCAAGCTGGCAACAATCCCTTTGAACTTAAAACACTGGCTCAAGGCTATCAAGTTGCAGATGCAACGGATACAAAAGGCAAAGAAGGTAAATGTGGCAGCGGTAAATGTGGCGCAAACATGAAAAAAATGAAAGAGGCTAACGGATCCGCCGACAAAATGAAGGAAGGCTCCTGCCATCATGAAAAAGCCAAAGAAGGCAGCTGTTCAGCAGACAAAATGAAAGAAGGTAGCTGCTCCGCTGAAAAAATGAAAGAAGGCTCTTGCCACGCTAACAAATAACGGATGAAAAAATCATCATGGCGCAGCAATCGGATATTTGTGGTGCAGGCCTTGGGTTGAAGCGCGAATGGTTGCCCCAATTAAAGCAGCAACACGGCCAGCCAAGTCTTGAGCGCTTGCAGTTTTTGGAGATCGCACCAGAAAACTGGATACAGGCCGGTGGTAAATATGCTGCCGAACTAGACTGGCTTAGCCAACATTATCCGATTGCTTGTCATGGTTTGTGTTTATCGTTGGGCGGACCGGATCCGCTGAATGTCGGATTTCTCAAACAACTGAAGCAGTTTTTAGCCGATTTTGAGATTCCGCTGTATACCGAACATTTAAGTTACTGTAGCGACACAACGAATGGTTACATTTACGATTTGTTGCCAATCCCCTTTACACAAGATGCCGTCAGCTATGTCGCGCAACGCATCCGACAAACCCAAGACATTCTCGAGCGCCGTATTGCAGTAGAAAATGCTTCTTTTTATGTCGCCGCTCCCATCGCCGACATGGATGAAATTAGTTTTATCAATGCCGTATTGAGTGAGGCTGACTGCGACTTGCACTTGGACATTAACAATGTGTATGTAAACAGCGTTAATTTTGGCTTTGAACCCTATGCATTTTTAAACCAACTGCCGGCTGAGCGCATTGTGTACGGCCATATGGCGGGCCACTTACAAGTTGAGCACAATGTATTGGTGGACACGCATGGCGAATCGATTATTGATCCTGTCTGGCAATTGTTATCACATGCTTATGACCATTTAGGTGTGTTTCCGACTTTGCTAGAACGTGACACCAACATTCCCCCGCTAGCATCGCTCATGCAGGAAGTGAATCGCATCGCTGACCTGCAACAAACGATGCCCCCTAAAAGCCAACAGATTAGGCGCAAGGTGGCCTGATGCTGCCATTTCAAGCTTACCAACGCGCATTTACTGCCCACTTGCGTGACCCAAAGCGCCATGACAAACCCGATGGCGTCAATGATCAACGCATGCGCATATATCGCGAGGTTGTCTTTAATAACTTTTTGGCCAGCGTGCGTGCCTGTTTTCCAGTCCTTAGCCAAGTACTTGGCAAACGTCGTTTTGGCAAGTTGGTTCGGGCATGCTTTTACGCGCAACCATTTGCAAGCCCCCTGTTCGCGGATATCCCTAAAACGTTTGTCGATTATTTACAAACAGGGACCATGCCGAGTGCAGATGTCCCTGCCTTTGCTGCGCAATTGGCCCATTATGAGTGGGTGGAACTGGCACTCAGTCGACAAATCGAAACGCTTGATGACGCCACCAACAGTACGCAAATCGCCACCCCCGATGGGCTGCGCCCGTGCGTGCTGCAATTACCAGTCGTGCACCGTTTATTGCATTATGATTATCCAGTGCAATGTATTTCAAAAAAAAATGCGCACCCCGCACCTGAAGCCACGTTTTTATTGGTGTACCGCACACCTGACTACCAGGTGAGATTTATCCAGTTAAACGTAATCACCTTTCAATTACTGCAGCAATTACAAACGCAAACTGCAACCGCGTTGGATCACCTGACCACGTTAACACAATCCCTGCCACACCTACCTGCAGCCTCGATCATCGAGTTTGGTTTACAAACCTTGCATACCTTACATCAGCAGCAAGCCCTTACCGTCAAATCTATCGATCCCATTTCCCCCGCAGCTTGAAATTCTGTCGCTTTAAACGACCAACGCCACGCGCATTGCACAGCCTTTGATCGTTGAAAGCGTCCGTTCAAGACATAAATACAACTTTTTTGTCAAAAACGACACAATGAGCAAGGAATTTTTATCGCGATAATGTTAGTGAATCCATGTTATTCGTAGGAAACTGGTAAAATGGTTGCTATAAAATATTTACATTTACTTAATTATGCAAAATTCTCTCGCCAAAGAAGCCTTAAAACAATTTCGAATTATTTTCGGCACCGTCAGACAACATTTTAGAGAAATTGAAGCCTCTTGCGGCATCTCTGGCTCGCAGCTTTGGCTGTTGCATGAAATTGCAACGCATCCAGAATTAGGCGTTTCTCGCTTGGCAGAAAACCTAGCGATTCACCAGTCGACCTGTAGCTTGCTGGTTGAAAAGCTGGTTAAAAAAAATCTAGTCGAAAAACAGCGCTTAAGCGAAGATCAACGAAAAGTAGGATTGATCGTGACGGCGGAAGGTTATAGTGTGTTGGCCAAAGCGCCGAAGCCGGTGGATGGTATTTTGCCGCAAGTGCTTGCCACCTTAGATCTTGATACGCTGCAAAACTTAAATCTGTCGCTCAATTTGGTGATCGGCAAGCTAGATGCACAATCCAATGCACTCGGTGCCCAACCGCTCTCAGACCTTTAGAATGGATGCTCAACCCAAATAAAAAGCCGGCATTCGCCGGCTTTTTATTTGGGGGTGTAATCAGGTAACAGCGTCTAAATCGCTAGTCACCAAATACCGCTGATTCTCTTGCTGCAGCCAGTTTGACCACCTCTGCTTTGCTGGCATTATCCATATCCCACCACAAGCGAATTTCATCCAGCGTTCTAAAGCAACCCTGACAGAAACCGGTCTCCTCATCCATACTGCATACCCCTACACAAGGGGATTGAACTTCTAATTCAGACATATTGATTCCTCTCGTTCTGACTTAGCTCAAGGCACCGTGGCAGTTTTTGAAACGCTTGCCCGAACCACATGGACAAGGGTCATTACGACCGACACGCACGCCTTCTGGCAAGTCTTGCGCGGAGGCTGCCGCCTCGCCGGTATTGGTCAGCGCAGAGTCATAGTCCGTATGCTGATACTGAAGATTACCGACCTCTGCTGCACGCATGGCTTCTTCCGCGCGGCGCTCTTCCGCCTCTAGCTCCTCACGCGAGCGCACTTGTACTTGCATCGTAATCTTAGTCACTTCACTCTTGACGGTATTCAGTAGAGACTCAAACAACTCAAATGCTTCACGCTTATATTCTTGCTTAGGATTTTTTTGCGCATAAGAACGCAAATGAATCCCTTGGCGCAGGTGATCTAAAGCGGCCAGATGCTCACGCCAATGATTATCCAAGCTCTGCAACATCACTGCGCGTTCAAAGTTGCGCATATTATCGTTACCGGCCATCGCCTCTTTGCCTGCATAACTCTCGTTGGCAGCATTTAACACGCGCTCACGCAGCGTTTCTTCGTGCAGATCTGGATTGCTTTCCAGCCACTCACCCACAGGCAAGGGCATGTTCAGCTCCTCTTGCAAGGCTTGCTCTAAGGCAGCGATGTCCCATTGCTCCTCAACACTTCCAGGTGGAATATGCGTATTGAACAAGCTATTAATCACATCTTCACGCATGGCACGGATCGTTTGGCCAACATCGACAGATTCCAGCAATTCATTGCGCTGCTCATAAATCACTTTGCGCTGATCATTGGAGACATCATCATATTCGAGCAATTGCTTACGAATATCAAAGTTGCGACCTTCAACCTTACGTTGCGCATTCTCAATCGCGCGTGTCACCATCGCATGCTCAATGGCTTCGCCTTCAGGCATATTCAGACGCGTCATAATCGCAGCCACGCGCTCGCCCGAGAAAATACGCAATAATTGATCTTCTAAAGACAAGTAAAAACGGCTTGAGCCCGGGTCACCTTGACGGCCAGAACGGCCACGCAGCTGATTATCGACTCGACGTGACTCATGACGCTCGGTGCCGATAATATGCAAGCCACCTGCCGCCAATACCGCATCATGCCGCTGTTGCCAGTCTGCTTTAATCTGGGCAATTTTGGTTTCTTTGTCGGCATCACTCAAACTTGCATCATGACGGATGGCGTGCACTTCCCCTTCAGAGTTGCCGCCCAACACAATATCGGTGCCTCGACCCGCCATATTGGTAGCGATAGTGATCATGCCAGGGCGTCCAGCTTCTGCGACGATGGTGGCCTCGCGCTCATGCTGTTTGGCGTTTAACACTTGGTGATCCAGCTTGGCCTGCGTGAGCAACTGTGAAATAAGCTCTGAATTCTCAATCGATGTCGTACCCACCAGCACTGGCTGGCCTTTGGCCTGACATTGCTTGATATCTTCAATCACCGCCTTGTATTTTTCCATGCCGGTGCGATACACCTTGTCCATCGCATCTGCGCGCTGCACGGGTCTATGGGTTGGAATCACGACCGTTTCTAGCGCATAAATCTGATTAAACTCGTAGGCCTCGGTATCCGCTGTCCCCGTCATGCCACTCAGTTTTTGATACATACGGAAGTAATTTTGGAACGTGATAGAGGCCAGCGTCTGGTTCTCTTTCTGAATGGTAACGCCTTCTTTGGCTTCGACCGCTTGATGCAGACCATCTGACCAACGACGCCCTGGCATCATACGGCCAGAAAACTCATCGACAATCACAATCTCATTGTTACGCACCACATAATGCTGGTCACGGTGATAGAGATTTTGTGCGCGCAACGAAGCGTATAAATGATGCACCAAGGTGATATTCGCAGGCTCATACAGACTTGAGCCGGCGGTTAACAGGCCGCTTTGTTCAAGCAGCTGTTCTGCATGTTCGTGTCCCACTTCACTCATGGTCACGCTTTGCGCTTTTTCATCTACCCAGAAATCGCCCTCACCGTCTTCGACTTGCTGGCGGACTAACTGCTTGGCCACTTCATTAATGGCACCGTATAAATCAACGCTATGCTCCGCTTGACCAGAGATGATCAAGGGGGTGCGCGCTTCATCAATTAAGATGGAATCGACCTCATCGACCAATGCATAATGCAAAGGACGCTGCACACGTTCTTCTTTGCTAAACACCATGTTGTCACGCAGATAGTCAAAGCCGAACTCGTTATTGGTGCCATAAGTAATGTCTGCTGCATAGGCTTGTTGCTTGGCATCGTGTGGCATTTGTGACAGATTAATGCCAACGCTTAAGCCTAAAAAGTTGTAGAGTTGCCCCATCCATTCCGCATCGCGCTTGGCGAGGTAATCGTTCACGGTGACCACATGTACGCCTCTACCGGTCAGCGCATTCAAGTAGGTGGGCAAGGTCGCAACCAAGGTTTTACCCTCACCGGTACGCATTTCAGCAATTTTGCCGGCATTCAGCACCATGCCGCCAATCAACTGCACATCGAAGTGACGCATGCCCAATGCACGCTTGCTGCCCTCTCGCACCACGGCAAACGCTTCGGGTAACAGCTTATCTAAGGATTCGCCGTTCGCGTAACGTTGTTTAAACGCTTCGGTTTTTGCCCGCAATTCATCATCGCTCAATGCCTGTGTGGCAGGCTCTAATGCATTGATTTGTTTGACGGTTTGTTGATACTGTTTTACCAGTCGATCATTGCGACTGCCAAATAATTTTTTAAACAACGAGGCTAACATGAGTCACACCGATTTCCGCAAGCGCGGGGTTAAATTGGAATAAAGCGAGATTGTATAAGATATAGCGTGAGGTTGTCTCAATTATTGCACGTCAGATCTGGATTTACCTTAGGAATGATTCCTCAGGTATTCTCGGGGGTCTAGCGGGTTGCCATTGAAACGAATTTCATAGTGTAAGTGCGGACCCGTAGAGCGACCAGTGCTCCCAATCAAGGCGATCTTCTGCCCTTTCATGACGCGGTCACCAGGCTTTACCAACAACCTGGAATTGTGCGCATAACGGGTTTCGAGGCCAGATCCATGGTCAATCTTCAACAAGTTGCCATAATCCGGTGTTTGTACGGCAGTGATTACAATCCCGTCCGCCGCTGCAAATACCGGCATCCCCACAGAAGCCGGAAAGTCGAGCCCCTCATGAAATGCCCGATGTCCACTCATGGGATCAATCCGCCAGCCATAACTGGATGAACTGTAAGCAGCTTCGACAGGGCTGCTGTTAGGCAGCATCTCGCGCAACACACTTTTCTGTAGCAATTTTGCTTCAATTTTGCCCTGAAATGCATCACGAAAATCCAGATCAGCCGACATTTGCTCAATGGTGGCTTTTAAATCTTCTTCACTCAACGGGGAGTCTTTCACCAACGGCCCACCTTGACCCAATGGTGCATTCGTCGGCACTTCGTTCACCAACGTACGCTCATTGATCGGCTCGGCAGTAGATCTGACGCCTGCCAATTTCGATAAGCGCTGATTCTGCGCATCTAGTCGCAGTATCCGTGCTTGCAATTCACCAATCTGTTTGGCATAAGCATCTAAATGACTTTGGGTAGATAACATCGCACCACGCAGGTGCGGAGGCAACATCGCCTTAACGCCTTGCGACTTGATGACCTGCTGTGGCGTGATAAACAATAAGGTTAATACCACCGGCACTAACACCAACGCCAACGCGATCCCCACGCTTTCAAACATGCCCAGGGTTTTGGGCTTCGCCATTTTTTCTGAAACAATAATGATATTAATCATGCTAAGAACTCTCGCTATTCACCGGCAGATCCATGGCAAGCCAACGATCACAGCCTGGGTGGTGTACAATATTCATGCATTCTGTAGACAATCCGCCATGTTCAAAATCAATCAGATTTTTAAGCATCACAACGATCTCAAGCCGCTGTTGCAAGAAGCGGATGATCGGCAGCATTTACAGCAATGTTGGTCTGCAGTTGCCCCGGAACTCGCCAGGCTTTCACACGTATTGGCACACCATGATGGTGCACTCACCATCGCGGTGCACTCCGGCGCGGTGGCCAGCAGAATCAGGTTAATAGAATCCCAACTGTTGCAAAAAATCCGGGATTTCTGTCAAAACTCCCGGAAAATCAAAGGCTTAAACCTTAACGCAATTAAGGTCAAAGTGCAAGTAAAATCTCGCCCGCCAAGCAAGCATAAACGCATCAAAGCCCCTTCTAATCAGGCTTTAAATACGCTTGAGACCTACGCAAACGAAGCCAATAATCCAGCATTAGAGGCCGCACTGCGCCATTTTATTGATCGCCAACGCCACGACTAACTCCCCTTTGCGCAACGAAAAACCGACACCAAAACGCGCTTGTAGATGCACTTTAATAGTGCAATAATGCCCTCAACCTGTAACATTTAGTTTACAAATACCACCACAGGTTGCTCAAGCATCACTACGTTCAACGCAGTCTCATCAGGAACAGGAGAAGTCATGTCAGTCGCATTAATGTTAGCCCTCAGTGCTGCAGTGTTGGCGGTGCTATATGGCGTAGTAATGAGTCAATGGATTTCAGGATTGCCCGCTGGCAATGCCCGCATGCAAGAAATTGCAGGCGCCATTCAACAAGGCGCGGCCGCGTATTTGTCTAGGCAATATAAAGCCATTGCGTTGGTAGGTATATTGTTAGCCATACTTATCGGTGTGTTTTTAAACCTGCAAACAGCCCTCGGCTTTTTAGTGGGCGCGATCCTTTCCGGTGCGTGTGGATTTATTGGCATGAATGTGTCAGTCAAAGCCAATGTACGCACGGCGCAGGCGGCCACTAATGGTATCGGTGCTGCGCTGGACGTCGCGTTTAAAGGGGGCGCCATTACCGGCATGCTGGTGGTTGGCCTCGGTTTATTGGGCGTGGCTGGCTTCTACCTCTACCTTGGCGCTGAGCAAGCAGTCGATTTAAACCCCCTGATTGGACTGGCGTTTGGCTCCTCTCTGATTTCTATTTTTGCTCGCTTAGGCGGCGGTATATTCACCAAAGGCGCTGATGTCGGCGCCGACCTTGTCGGAAAAGTGGAGGCAGGCATTCCAGAGGATGATCCGCGCAACCCTGCGGTGATTGCAGATAACGTCGGTGACAATGTGGGTGACTGTGCAGGCATGGCAGCAGACCTATTTGAAACCTACGCCGTGACACTGATTGCAACCATGGTTCTTGGCAGTCTGATGGCGGCAGAAGCAGGCACTAATGGCGTGATCTATCCCTTATTGCTTGGAGCAGTCTCTATTGTCGCATCGATCATCGGCTGTTTCTTTGTCAAAGCTTCGCCCGGCATGATCAACGTGATGCCAGCCCTTTACAAAGGCTTGGCCGTCGCGGGCGTGCTGTCTTTGATTGCCTTCTACTTCGTCACCCAATATGTGTTTCCGCAAGGCTATACGCATGGTGAAGTCACGGTGTCTAACCAAGCACTATTTGGCGCTTGCGCAGTCGGTTTGCTACTCACCGCCGCCTTGGT
>Ga0066445_1000383_pt1 | contig 12827 bp, 13 predicted proteins | sample LakWasMet67_HOW9_2_FD_59533 | JGI IMG/M metagenome (GOLD analysis project Ga0066445, IMG submission 59533) | Freshwater sediment methanotrophic microbial communities from Lake Washington under simulated oxygen tension - Sediment Metagenome 67_HOW9 | ecosystem: Environmental > Aquatic >...
AAAATGCCAACATATCCGCTGCGGCCTCATAACTCCGTGCATCAACTGGTAGCCCCAGCGCTTCATTTGCTTCCACGGTATCTAGGCCTTGGTCTTGCAGGGCATAGGCGCGCATTTTATTCGTCAGCCCAATGCCACGGCCTTCATGATTTTTTAAATACAGAATCAGCCCTTGGCCAGTTTGTTGAATCAGGCGTTGGGCATGATGTAATTGCTCGCCGCAGTCGCAGCGGGTAGAGCCAAAGATATCGCCAGTCAAGCACTCGGAATGTACTCTCACCAGCGGCGCCTCTGCACGCTGCAACTCACCGCATGCCAGTGCAATATGCTCAAGCCCATTTCGGCGATCGCTAAAAACATGAATATCAAACGGTCCAAACTGGGTCGGTAATCTGGCGCTTGAAGTGTGGGATAAGAAGAGCATGGGATGACAGGTTCGGCTAAAAGGCTAAGGTAATATTGTAGCGGTTGTGCGCTTTTTAAAGTACCAACATACAATTAATCTGTGTTGTAAAGACGACCGCTTGGTTTTAACCATGAATGCTATTGATAGCCTGGCAGTTGCAAATTGGGTTGATGTTGTTTGAGTTGCGTAAACAGCCAGCGCGTTTCAAGTAATATCCATACGCGTAACATGGCCTCCATCGGGTCGAATGGTTTGGTCAAAAAGTCTTTGGCCCCCAAGGCTAACGCCTTGCGCCGCGTGGCAATGGTGGCATCGGCGGTGAGCACTAACACGGGTAGATAGTCATGTTGACCGACATGATGAGAGAGCTGGTCGAGCACGGCAAACCCATCCAGCACTGGCATCATCAAGTCCAGCAGAATCAGGTCTGGTTGAAACGCATTGACCAGATCCATGGTTTTGGTGGCGTCTGTGGTGCTGATGACCTGCTCAAAACCTTCCTTGGTCAGTAGAGTTTCCAGCAACCTTAGGTTGGCTTCTGCATCATCGATGATTAAAATTTTTGAGCTGCGCAGTTGTTCAATATTCATAAGGGGGACTCCGGCAGGAGTTTTAACAATAGCTGATTGAAGGCGGCGACATTAATCGGTTTAGTAAAGTAATGCGCGATGCCCAGCGCGTTTAAGCGTTGTATGGTCTCTGGTAGCGCGTCGGCGCTGAGTACGATAATGGGCATGTGTTGCAACTGGGCCCGATTGGATTGAATGTGTCGGATCAAGGATTCACCTGAGCCATCCGGCAAGTTGAGGTCCAGAAGTAGTAAATCAGGTTGCATATCCCGCAACCAGACCAGGCTCTCTTGGACGCTGGCGGCAAGGTGAAGTTTGAGGTGACGGTGCTTGCTCATCATAGCCTCAATCAAGGCCTGATTGCTTGGATTGTCTTCAACGTAAAGCACATGGCGTTTGCTCGCACGCGTGTCAGAGGCAGTTTTGGTTGGCGCTGCGGCCGTGGTCGTTTTGGCTGCGCGCGGTGTTGGTGCTGCAAGTGCCTCGGGCAGACTGAACCAGAACAGACTTTTGTCTTCTGCCACCCCAATCTCACCACCCATGGCATCGATCAGCTGTTTGCTTAATACCAAGCCCAGCCCAGTGCCCTCTGTTACTGTGCGTTCAGCCCCCAGACGATCAAACGGTGTAAACAAGCGTGAGCGTAATTGTGCGGGGATGCCTTTGCCGGCATCCTCGATATCGACGCGAATCAGCCCTTGCTGCCGATAAGCATGAAACCGCACCTGCGTGTTATCCGGGCCATATTTCAGTGCATTTGCCAGTAAGTTCAATATCACCTGCAACAGTCGCTGCCGATCAGCACGCACCGTTAAATCGTCCTCAAACTGGGTGACAATCGTCATGTCACGTACTTTTTCAAGCGGCTTTAAGTAATGGTAGGCCTCCTCAAGCAGCTGGTTCAGTGCCAGCACTTCCATCGACATACCGATATCGCCGCTTTCAATACGCGAGATGTCCAACACCTCATTGATCAGTTTCAACAGGTGTTGCCCCGCATTGTGGATCAACGCCGCACTGTCCTTTTGTCGGCCCTCAGGCAAATCGTTTTCAAGAATTTGTGCAAAGCCTAAAATGGCATTCAACGGCGTGCGCAGCTCATGGCTAGTGCGCGATAAAAAATTACTTTTTGCCGCACTCGCTTCTTCAGCTTCTACTTTGGCGATATGCGCCTCTTGCGCGCTGCGCGTGAGCAACTGTGAGGCGTGCTCTAATTCGCTGGTCAACTGGCCTAATTCGTCCCGGCTAATAGTGGGTAAGGCCAATGGTTCGCCTTTGACTAAATGATTCGCGCTATCGCGGATGGTTTTCACCCGCGTGACGATGGTCTGCGTAAACAGCCAAACGCCAATCAGTGAACCCACGACACCCGCAATTACCGCCATTAATGTAATCCGCAAGTTACGCTTGCGTTCGTAAATCACTTCTTTTTTGTCTTGATTAACAATCGCAGATTCGCGCAAGCTCATCTTGTCTAGATGACTGCGTAATTGATTCAACGCATTGCCTTGTGAGCTAAATTTACGAATGAGGGCTTCATCGGCCTCTTTTTGACGATGGCTGGCAAGGACGGCCAAGTCGTCAAGATTTTTAGCGACCAGCGGGTGAATGACTTGTAATAAATGTTGTTGTGATTGATCGTCCAGATTATGTTCTAGCGAATTCAACAGATCGGGCATGCTTTGCCTAGCGCTCTCATAGCCAGACAGAAACTGGCGATTGCCGGTGAGCAAAAAATCGCGCACACCGGTGGAGGCTTCGAGTAACAAGGTTTGTAAGGTTTGGATATCCTGCTGGATTTGCAGCGCATTTTGCACGCGCCTTTCAAGTAAAGCGGCTTGTTGTTCGCTTTCAAAAATCAATGCCAGTGAGGCCAGTAACACAGTTAACGGCAAGGCATTTAACACGATGCCCTTTGTGGTTAATGACAAATCCTGCCATAGTCGATTCATCCGGTTGGTGAGGTGCTGCAAAGGATTAAATGCACGACTCATGCGTTATAAACCCTCACTCTTGAATCCTGCCTCTACCGCTTTGACGGCAGCCTGGGTACGGTCATTCAAATCTAGTTTGCTTAAAATGCGCTCAACGTGAATCTTAACGGTGCCTGGCGAGATGCCCAATTTGAGCGCTAGCGCTGCATTACTGGCGCCGGAGGGGAGTAGTGCAAATACCTCGCGTTCACGCGGAGTAAGTTTTTGCAGGTCACTGTCATCAATCACATGCTGACTGTTTGGCTGACCCTGCAAGGCGAATCCTAATAGACCGCAGGCGCTATGGAGCACTTGCAAACTCGCTGCGCTCAATGGGTTGCCGGTCATTAACCCCAGCAATCCCACCGCGCGTTGCTGACAGGCGATGGGCAGGTGATAGCAGTGCAACCCGGATTGCTCCGCTGCGGTCACGGTCCACAAACTGGGTACAAATTGCGTATGGGCCTCAAAGCGTATCGGTTCTTTCAGCCATTGTCCCAGAACGCCCAACATCGGCACGCGTGCACCCACCGGAAACGTCTTGCCACGCTGCGCCAGCATTTTTAGCGCACCGGCATGCTGCTGGCTGATCAAGCCGTGTGCCGCGCCAAATTGCATGCATAGTTCATCCAGCAGCCATTGCAACAGCGCTTCTGACCACCCATGCTTGAACAATTTCTGGCCCAGACGTTCAAATAGTCTGTCATGTGCCAGTTGCACTTGGCTCTGTTTGAGCGCGTTTCGCAGCGCAAATGCGCTCTCGGTAGAAGGAGGTATGTCATTCTGCATATGCCGTTTAGTATATACCGAACTACCTATATTGGTAGATTTTTTGTTGTCAGAACATGGGCAAAATGCAATCCATGGTGAATGCATTGAGATTGAAAGCATTCAGAAACGACAGTCAACAGACTACTTAAAGGAGAACAAATATGCGTACATTAACTACTGCGGTAATCATGATCTTAGGCTTGAGCTTTGGCATGGCAGCACAAGCGGCTGAAAACAATACTGGTGAACAAGTGCAAAATGCCCATCACGTACATTTTCTGGGTAAGCGCCCTTATCAGCCTGTGGTGTTGGCCAAGGCCGACGCTGAGCAAGCTTGGGTAGGCGCTACACTAAGAGTAGACCAAACGAATACCCAACAAGTGCTGAAAATGCATGCACTTGGCAAGCGCGCTTTCTAGTCAGTGTTGCGTAAGCTAATTGCGACATAATCAATGTGCACTTAATAAAAGTGTAACTATAAATAAATAATGTAGGAGCGAGAAATGCGTAAATTATTATTGGCACTATGGGTGACATTTGGTTTAATGGCTCATGCGCAGGCTGAAGAGTCTTTAGATCAGGAGTCGGTTGTGAACCAGATGCATCAAAACCACTTTTTGGGTAAGCGTCCTTATGCAAAAGCACCAATCGCCAAGCAAAATGCGGACGAAAAATGGGTGGGGGCTGGCATTGTGACCGACAAACCGGAACCAGGCTTTGACAAGCACCAGCAGATGCGTCTGAATTTTATTGGCAAGCGGCCTTACACCGCAGGCAGCTCGGCAGATTAAAATAGTTTGCCTTAGGCTGATCAACCACCCTCAACCCCGCAATATTGCGGGGTTTTGTGTGTGAAAATGGCAACCGATACAATTAAAAAAATATAACGATTATTTTATGTGTGAAGGATATAAACGATGTCTAGCACTTTGCAAGACGCTGGTTCACTGACGTTTTTTAAGCATATCAATCGAGACTTGCCTGCCTCTATTGTGGTGTTTTTTGTGGCCTTGCCACTGTGTTTGGGCATTGCGCTTGCATCAGGTGCGCCCTTATTTTCCGGGGTCATTGCCGGCATCATCGGCGGCATTGTTGTCGGCTTTGCCAGCGGTTCGCAACTGGGGGTGAGTGGCCCGGCAGCGGGGCTGGCGGTCATTGTTTTGGCAGCCATAGGCAACTTGGGTTCTTATGAAGCGTTTCTGGCCGCTGTCGTGTTGGCGGGTCTGTTCCAGTTTTTATTAGGCCAATTTAAAGCGGGTTTTATTGCGTATTTCGTGCCGTCCTCTGTGATCAAAGGCATGTTAACCGGCATTGGCTTATTGATTATTCTAAAGCAGATACCACACGCTTTTGGCTACGATGCAGACTTCGAGGGCGACGAAGCCTTTGAGGAGGGTAGTGGACACAATACGTTTACAGATATTTTACAAGCGTGGGATTTACTTACCCCTGGCGCAATTTTAATCGCCGTGGTTTCTTTTGTGATCTTGATTTTGTGGGATAGTGTGCTCACCAAAAAGCACCGCGTGTTTCAACTATTGCAGGGGCCGATTGTGGTGGTGTTGGTTGGCATTGCGCTGAACCTGGCTTTCGTGAATCAATGGTTAGACTTTAAACTGGATGCTTCACAAATTGTCAGCTTACCGGTGGCGAGCAGTATCGGTGACTTTGCCAGTTTTTTTACCCACCCCGATTTTAGCCAGATGGCGCAACCGCTGGTGATTAAAACGGCGTTGGTGATGGCGATTGTGGCCAGTTTAGAAACGCTGTTGTGTGTCGAGGCCACTGATAAATTGGATCCGTCAAAAAGGATTACTCCCACCAATCGTGAACTCAAAGCCCAAGGCCTGGGGAATATGGTCTCTGGGTTGATCGGCGGCTTGCCGATTACGCAAGTGATCGTGCGCAGCAGTGCCAATATTACATTTGGCGCGCAAACTAAACTGTCGGCTATTTTGCACGGTTTTTGGTTGTTGTTAAGTGCCATGACCATTGCGAGTTTTTTGAATTTGATCCCATTGGCTAGCTTGGCCACTATTCTGATTATGGTGGGCTACAAACTGGCCAAGCCTAGCCTTTTTAAGCAGATGTATGCGCTCGGCTGGGAGCAGTTTATACCCTTCATCGTCACCATTGTGGCCATCGTCTTCACTGACTTGTTGACTGGGATTGGTTTGGGTTTGGTGGTGGCTGTATTTTTCACTTTACATCACAGCTACCGCAACTCGCATTACATCAAACAAACACGCTCTACTGAAGAGGGCAAAGAGGTTTATCACCTGGTACTGGCAGAAGAAGTCTCGTTTTTTAATAAGGCGAGCATTCTGGAAGTACTTGATAGCATCCCCGCCAATAGCAAGGTCGTGATTGACTGCACCAGCAGCAAGTCCATCGCTTATGATGTGGTGGAGTTTATTCATGACTACCAGCAACATGCAAAATTAAAAAATATTGTGGTGGAGACCATTCAATTCAAACCACCAAAACATTTATTGGGGCACTAGCTTCATTCCCCTAGCATTCATAATAATTATTTGACAGAGGTTACATATGTACAAACACCCTTTACTCGACCGTGACAAAATGACCGCACGTGAGGCTTTGGATATTTTAATTGAAGGGAATCGTCGTTTTGCCAACGACCTTGAGCAAGACAAAGACTTCAAAAGTCTGATTCAAATTACCAAAGATAAACAACATCCTTTCTCTTCATTTTTAAGTTGTAGCGATTCGCGTGCGCCGGTTGAGTTGTTATTTGATCAAGCATTGGGCGATGTATTTAGTGTGCGATTGGCAGGCAATATTGCCTCAGACAAAGCCATTGGCAGCCTGGAGTTTGCGAGTAAATACCTAGGCAGTAAACTCATCGTCGTCATGGGGCATAGTTCATGTGGTGCGGTTAAAGCTGCTTGTGATGACTTTAAGGACGGCCACATCGGCGAGATTATTAATTTGATCAAGCCGGCGATACGCCATGAAAAAACCATCACCGATGCAGAACAACGCAACTCGAAAAATAGTGATTTTGTGGAGAAAATCTGCGCGTTAAACGTCAAATATCAGATCGATACCATTATTCGTTGCAGTGATATTGTGGATGATATGCTGCAAAGTAAGCAGATCGGTATAGTGGGCGCCGTGTATGATATTTCGAACGGTAAAGTAGATTTTCTCGAAGATACTTTTATCGGTTAAGCATGGCAGTGCGCGCATGAAAAAAGCCGATGCTTGCATCGGCTTTTTTGTGCTTTTAGCCTTAGTGCTGGCCCTCTTTGGCCAGATTGATGCTGTATTTAGGAATCTCTACCGTGACATCTGCGCTTTGCATCACTGCCTGGCAAGACAGGCGTGACTGCGGCGTAAGACCCCAAGCACGATCGAGCATATCGTCTTCATCTTCTTCGATGTCATTCAGCGTTTTAAAGCCCTCGCGCACAACGATATGGCAGGTCGTACAAGCGCACACGCCGCCACAGGCATTGTCGATATCGATATCATTTTTTAATAACGCATCGCAAATAGAGGTGCCTTGCGCCACTTCAATCACTGCGCCTTGTGGGCAGAGTTCGGCATGCGGTAATACAGTAATTTTTGGCATATTATAGTTCCAGTGAATCTAGGTTTTTACCCGCAAGCGCTTTTTGCACCGAGGCATCCATGCGTCTGGCGGCGAAGTCTTCTGTGGCATGGTTAAGCGCGTCACTCGCCTGATTGATTGCATGGCTATCTGTGCCCTGACATAAGGCTTTTAGCGCCGCGATGTGCTGGCGAATTTTTTCATTTTCATCGCTGTTTAAAAGGTGCTCACCATCTTCCGTGAGTGCAGCCTCAATCGCTTCAATCAGACGTTGCGCGTCAACCACAGCCTCTCGCAACATGCGGGCAGCTTTATCGCTCTCAGCAGCGCCGAAGGAGTCTTTGAGCATGGTGGTAATCTGATCTTCGCTCAAACCATAAGAGGGTTTGACCGTCATATTGGCTTCGACCCCGTTGGTTTGCTCGCGCGCGGTGACCGACAACAAACCGTCAGCATCCACTTGAAAGGTGACGCGAATGCGCGCTGCGCCTGCCGCCATCGGTGGAATGCCACGCAATTCAAAGCGCGCCAGCGAACGGCAGTCTGACACCAGCTCCCGCTCGCCTTGCACGACGTGAATCGCCAACGCGGTCTGGCCATCTTTATAGGTAGTGAATTCTTGTGCCCGTGCAATCGGCAAGGTTGAATTGCGCGGAATAACTTTTTCGACTAAGCCACCCATGGTTTCAAGACCTAGCGATAGCGGCGTCACATCCAGCAACAATAGATCTTCATCGCTGCGGTTGCCAGCCAGCACATTGGCTTGGATGGCCGCGCCGAGAGCGACCACTTTGTCGGGGTCGAGATTTGTTAATGGCTCTTGCTCAAAAAACGCCTGTACCGCATGACGAATATGCGGCATGCGTGTTGCGCCACCAACCAACACCACGCCTTTGATGTCACTGATGCTTAAACCTGCATCGCGCATCGCTTTACGCGTGGGACTCAGCGTTTTATTCACCAAATGCTCAGTCAGCGTCACAAACTGGTTGACCGATAAGGTCTCGTCAACCAAGGTACCATTACTTAATTTACAGACAATGTTTGCTTCATGATTATCGGTCAGCCATTCTTTGGCTTGACGTGCTTTGGTCAGCAATAAGCGGGTGTCTTCTTCGCTGAGCGGCTTAAACTCGCTCGTCTTGCGCCGCACTTGATCGAGCACCCAGCAAAAGATTCGGTGATCAAAGTCGTCACCACCGAGGGCAGAGTCCCCATTGGTGGCCAATACTTCAAATACCCCTTTGCTCAAGCGCAAAATAGAAATATCGAATGTGCCACCGCCTAAGTCATAAATGACATAGACACCCTCTGCCGCATTGTCTAGCCCGTAGGCGACTGCCGCGGCCGTAGGCTCGTTGAGCAAGCGCAATACATGCAAGCCAGCCAGACGCGCAGCATCTTTGGTGGCCTGACGTTGTGCATCATCAAAATAGGCGGGAACTGTAATGACTGCGCCTGTCAGCTCGCCACCAAGTGCTTTCTCAGCCCGAATCTTGAGTGTTTTTAAAATGTCAGCGGATATTTCCACCGGGCTCTTTAAGCCTGCGCGGGTTTTGATTTCAAGCATGCCATGCGAGCTATCATTTTCAACAAAATGATAAGGAATATGCGCCCGATCGGTGATGTCATGCAAAGCACGGCCCATAAAGCGTTTGACCGAAACGATTGTGTTGACGGGATCCAGACTTTGCGCAGCTTGCGCCTCATGGCCGATCACGACGTCGTGATCTAGATAGCGCACCACAGACGGGAGCAGCGCATGCCCGTGCTCGTCATGTAATACGGTGCTCATCCCACTGCGTACAGTGGCCACCAGCGAGTTAGTGGTGCCTAAGTCAATGCCGACAGCCAGCTTGTGTTGATGCGGGGCAGGGGATGCGCCAGGTTCAGAAATCTGTAATAGGGCCATGAAACTCTAATCTTCCAACTGAGCGATTAGTTGATTCACATCTTCACTCACTTTGTCTATAAAGCGCAATTTGCGCACGGTCTGTGCAGCTTGCGTCGGGTTTTCTACGATCTCACTTGCAATCTCATGCTGCAATGCTTTTGCCTGCTGGCGCATGTCGCTGAGCAACAACTCCAAGGCGGCAACATCTTTGCTCAATTTGGCGTCATCCATCGCCTCACGCCATTCCATTTGCGCCATTAAAAAATCTGTGGGCATGGCCGTGTTGTTCTCTTCGTCAGTTTCAATGCCCTGCAGTTGAAGCAGGTAGCGCGCACGTGCGGTAGGCTGTTTCAGCGTCTGATAGGCTTCGTTCGCCAATGTCGCCATTTGCATAGACTGCATGCGTTCTGCAGGCGATGCGCTCACAAACTTATCTGGATGCACTTCCGCCTGTAGCTGACGGTATTGGCGATCCAGCAATGCCAGATCTACCGCAAACTGTTGCGGTAGCTGAAAGAGGGCGAAATAATTTTGCATAATCTATCGGTGGCAAACACACTGTTCGTGTGCAGGTGGAGGCCACAACGCGTTAAACGGTAAAGGATTCGCCGCAGCCGCACTCATCTTTCACGTTCGGATTATTGAACTTGAAGCCTTCGTTCAACCCTTCCTTGGTGAAGTCGAGTTCGGTGCCATCGATGTATACCAAGCTTTTTGGATCAACAATGACCTTAATGCCATGGCTTTCAAACGCGATATCTTCGTCCAGCATTTCATCAACGAATTCTAAGGTGTAGGCCATGCCTGAACAGCCCGTGGTTTTGACGCCCAGACGCAAACCTAGGCCTTTGCCACGGTTTGCCAAGAACTTTTCAACACGGTTGGCTGCGGTCTCAGTCAGGGTAATCGCCATCTTAGTGACCTTGTTTGGATTTCAAGTCAGCAATCGCAGATTTGATTGCATCTTCGGCCAGGACTGAACAGTGAATTTTAACTGGCGGTAATGCGAGCTCTTCCGCAATGGCAGCGTTTTTGATTTCTTGCGCCTGATCTAGGGTTTTCCCTTTTAACCATTCGGTGACCAGTGAGCTAGAGGCAATGGCGGAGCCACAACCATAGGTTTTGAACTTTGCGTCTTCAATCACACCCGCATCATTGACTTTGATTTGCAATTTCATGACATCGCCACAGGCTGGCGCGCCGACCATGCCGGTGCCTACATTTGGATCGCTTTTGTCCAAAGAACCGACATTACGTGGGTTTTCATAGTGGTCTAATACTTTATCTGAGTAAGCCATAGTGTTGCTCCTATCCATTCAATCGCGACAAACGAACGCTTGTCGCTTTGCCCTGCTAAAAATAACGCGTATCTCGCGCGTATTTCAACGCGGATCGTACAAATATTCTACTTGGGCGATCCGCGCCTAATATTGTTAATGCTCTGCCCATTCAACTTTGGACAAGTCGACGCCATCTTTGAACATTTCCCACAATGGAGATAGTTCACGTAATTTATCAATTTTGCTCTTTAATAAATCAATGGTGTAATCTACATCGGCTTCGGTGGTAAAGCGACCGATACTAAAGCGAATCGAGCTATGCGCGAGTTCGTCAGAGCGTCCCAACGCACGCAACACATAGCTTGGCTCCAGGCTTGCAGAAGTACAGGCTGAACCCGAGGAGACTGCGATATCTTTAATCGCCATGATCAGCGATTCGCCCTCAACATAGTTAAAGCTAACGTTAAGGTTGTGCGGAACGCGATGATCAAGATCACCGTTAACATAGGTTTCTTCAATTTGCATCAAGCCGTTGAGTAAACGATCACGCAACATGCGGATACGCTCATTTTCGCTGGCCATTTCTTCACGTGCGATGCGGAAAGCCTCGCCCATGCCTGCAATTTGGTGGGTCGCTAACGTGCCTGAACGCATACCACGCTCATGACCGCCGCCGTGCATTTGCGCTTCAATACGGATACGCGGTTTGCGACGGACATACAATGCGCCGATGCCTTTGGGGCCATAAGTTTTGTGTGCAGAAAAACTCATCAAATCGACAGGCAGTGTTTCAAGGTCGATGATTACTTTACCGGTGGCTTGTGCGGCGTCAACGTGAAAAATCACATTGTTCGCACGGCAAATGTCGCCTAATGCGGTCATGTCTTGAATCACACCGATCTCATTGTTGACCATCATGATCGAGGCCAGCACGGTGTCGGGCCGAATCGCAGCCTTGAATTTTTCAAGACTCAGCAAGCCATCAGGCTCTGGTTGCAAATAGGTGGCCTCAAACCCTTCACGCTCTAATTCACGTACTGCATCCAAAACGGCTTTGTGTTCGGTGGCAAGCGTGATGATGTGCTTGCCTTTGCTCTCGGCATAAAAGTGTGCAGCCCCTTTAATTGCCAAGTTGTTCGATTCGGTGGCGCCTGACGTCCAGACGATTTCACGTGGGTCGGCATTGACCAATCTTGCGACTTCTTCACGTGCGTCTTCGACCGCGTGCTCGGCCGTCCAACCATAGGGATGGCTACGCGAAGCAGGGTTGCCAAAATCTTCGGTCAGGTAAGGAATCATTTTTTGCGCAACACGTGGGTCTACCGGCGTGGTCGCAGAGTAATCCAGATAAATTGGCTTTCTTTCAGACATGTCTCATGCTCTTTCCATTAAAGTCTTATGCCGCTACGGCACTTAATCCCTTCAGACGTTGCACTTGTTGTTGCAACGCTGCCACAAACTGTGTGATTTCATCACTGGTATTGCTGTCGCTCAAACTGACACGTACAGCACCACGCGCGAGGTCTGGCGCCACGCCCATCGCCAATAATACTTGACTGGGCTCAGTGCTGTCACTCGCGCAGGCAGAGCCGCTAGCAACCGCAAAGCCGGCTTTATCCAGCGCTGTGACCAATGTTTCACCTTCGATATTAGGTATTGCAAAAAAACTCGTATTGCCTAAACGCACTGCTTTTGCTGCAAAAATGGTTGCTCCCAGCTTGTGCAATCCAACCTCTAACTGTTGGCGTAGGCCTTGCACTAAAGCGCCACGGCTGGCTAGGCTCTGCATGGCCAACTGTGCGGCACGGGCGAACCCGACAATGCCTGCAACATTTTCTGTGCCACTGCGCAGGCCACGTTCTTGCCCACCGCCGTGCAATAACGGGCCAATGTCTAGACGCTTATCAATAATCAGAGCGCCCACCCCAATCGGGCCGCCAATTTTGTGGCTTGAAAGGGTCATCGCATGTACACCCAGTGTTTGCATATCGACCTCAATTTTGCCAAAGGCTTGTACGGCATCACTATGCAACACAGTGCCGTGTGCTCTCGCCAGCTTGGCTAAGGTGCTCACGGGTTGTATGGCGCCTGTTTCATTGTTCGCCAGCATGACTGAGGCTAAGCCGGGGCGGGTTTGAAACGCTTGTTCCGCCTGTGCAAGATCAATCACACCATCACTGTTGACTAGGATCTGGTTCACTTGCCAACCTTGCCAAGCCAGTGATTGCGCCGGGCGCGCGACACAGGGATGCTCGATGCTACTGACTAACAGCTGACCTGGGCTTAAGTTGCTGGCAATGCCTTTTACTGCAAAGTTGTTGGCTTCGGTACCACCTGCCGTAAATATCACTTGCGAG
>Ga0066445_1000385_pt1 | contig 12753 bp, 11 predicted proteins | sample LakWasMet67_HOW9_2_FD_59533 | JGI IMG/M metagenome (GOLD analysis project Ga0066445, IMG submission 59533) | Freshwater sediment methanotrophic microbial communities from Lake Washington under simulated oxygen tension - Sediment Metagenome 67_HOW9 | ecosystem: Environmental > Aquatic >...
TTGGTTTTAATTGGTGCATTAATTTCAACGTCAAAAAAAGTAACACTTGCAAAAAACATATCCGATAAAAAATTATCAAGTCTGGGAAAAGACTTTGATGATAGAGAAAGCATATTGTTAACGCAAGGCGATACATTGCCAATGGGGCCTTATCTTGTTGTTTATAAAGGAAAAAAGCGCGAGGGTATAAATGTGTTTTTTACAGTTGATTATTTTAAATTAAACAAAGATAATAAGCCTGAGTTTGATTTTACTTTAATGCCGCAAATTCAAGATAACCCACGTATGGGACAAGCAGCAGAACCTGATACTAAACATTATTTAGATCGAGATATATACACACATATAACTGCTGCAGATTTAAATATTGACACAACAAAGAAAAAAGATGCTTTTGGAAGTGTTAAAAACTATATCGGTCATGTAGGCGACACAATTTTTTCTACCAATGCTTTGGTTATTATTGATTCGTTACGGAGTAATTTAAGTAAGGCTCAGTACGAAAAAAACGATTCATTGTTAGAAGTTACAGCTGTGTTACGTTGCGTGAATACACAGGCGCAAAGTTTTGTGGCGCGTCCTAAATTTATCATTCAAAATAATGTAATTATTCCTAAAGAGGATGTTGTAAATGAGTTAGGTTTAAAGTTTGCATTCTGGAAAATTAATCCTGATGATGGAACTATTGAAATTACCATGAGTGAAAAGCTATCGAATAATAAAGATTTTATTGTTATGAAAGCCTTTGTGTTTCCTTATATCAATGTGCTATGGTTAGGCTGTCTTATAATGGCAATTGGAACAGCTATTGCAATTAAGGAAAGAATTCGTATATTCAAAGTACAATCTTAATGCTATGCAAAAATCGGGTAAGCACAAAATCGTAATTGTAGGTTGCGGCAATGTAGCTTGGCATTTGGCAAAACATTTCGCCTTTTTAAAAAATCATCAAACTTATATATATAATCATAAGCCAAATGGCTTGTTAAATGAGTTTAAATCAAAATTAAACTGTTTAACCTTTTCTTCATTAAATGATATTATTGCTGACGCAGATTTTTATTTTATTTGTGTTACAGATAAATATATTTCTGCAACTGCTAAAAAAATAAAAGATATAAATAGAAATGCAATTCTAATTCATACCTCAGGAAGTGCTAAAATTGAAGAATTAGGAAATGTAATTAATGCAGCAGTTTTTTATCCTTTACAATCTTTTTCAAAAAGTAACGATGTTGATTGGAGCGAAACACCTATTATTATAGAAGCTAAGAAATTGGCAGTAAAGAAAAGGGTTTCTAACCTTGCAAAACTTTTTAGTAAGCAGGTGGTGAGTTTAAATTATAAACAACGTTTAAAATTGCATTTAGCAGCTGTATTCGTAAATAATTTTACAAATGCTTTGTTTGTTGCTGCCGGCGATCTTATTGCAAAAAAAACCGACAAAAAAAAGATTGAAATTTTGCTTCCGTTAATAAAACAAACAGTTTTTAAAATAATAAATACAGATGCTCGGGCTGCTCAAACTGGTCCGGCAAAGCGAAAGGATAATACAGTAATGAATAAGCATTTGGAATTACTTTCAGATGATGCCAATCTAAAAGGAATATATAAGGAATTGAGTCGTTTAATTATAAAACAACAAACTAAATAGCATGCTTAATTTTAAACAAAAGCTAAATAAAATTACTACCCTCATGTTTGATATTGATGGTGTAATGACAGATGGAAAAGTTTTGGTAATGGAAAATGGCGATATGGTTAGAAATATGAATTCTAAAGATGGATATGCCTTACATTTAGCAGTTTCAAAAAAAATGCGTATTGTTATTATTAGTGGCGGCAATAACATTGCGGTTAAAAATGCTTTGGCAAGATCTGGTGTTGCCGATATTTTTATAAATACACATGATAAATTAGCCTGTTATTTAGAGTATTTAAAATTGAATAATTTAATTGACGAAGAAATTTTGTTTATGGGTGACGATTTACCCGATCATGAAATTATGAGTAGGGTGGGTGTAGCAGTTTGTCCTGCCGATGCTGCAACGGATATTAAGGATATTTGTTGTTACGTTTCTGATAAAAAAGGCGGTGAAGGATGTGTTAGAGATATCATTGAACAAGTTTTACGTGTACAAAACAGATGGGAAATTGTTAAGTGGTAATTAGTGAGTAATTTATTAAATAATAAAGCAATTGCTTTTTTAAAGCTAATCAGGATTGAGAATTTAATCATGATTGCTTTAACGCAAGTTTTATTGCGCTATTTTGTTTTACAAAAAATTTTAAATCAACACCATATCGCTTTAGAACTTAATAACTCATTATTTTCGTTAGTAGTATTAAGTACTGTGCTTATTGCTGCTGCTGGGTATATTATAAATGATTATTTTGACATGAAGACTGATCTTATTAATCATCCAGAAACAGTTGTTGTAGGAAAAATTATTAAACGTAGGTTAGCGATAATTCTGCATATCACTTTTACTTTTTTAGGAATAATTATTGGAATGTATGCTGCATTAAAGACTGGCTATTTACGCCTTGCTATTTTTCATATTGTTGCAGCGGCTTTATTATGGTTTTATAGCACCAATTTTAAAAAGCAATTATTGGTAGGCAATATAGTTGTTTCGTTACTTACGGCTGCAGTGGCTTTTATGCCTTTTGTTTATGAGATGGGTTTATTGCAAAAAGTTCATCCGGGTTTCGCGCTTATGCATAAAGAGGTTGTGCTATCTTGTTTTAAAATAACTTTTATTTTTTCGTTGTTTGCTTTTATAACCAGCTTTGCTCGCGAAATGATTAAAGATATGGAGGATTATAAAGGCGACGCGGCCACGGGAGGACGCACTATGCCAATAGTTTGGGGAATGCACGCAAGTAAATTAAATGTTTTCTTTTTATTAGTTATTTCTATTATTTTATTGCTGTTTGTAATTTATAATACCTTTAAGTTTTATAGAATAATTGTAAATGTAAACACCATTTATATTTTTGTTGGCTTAATCATTCCATTAATTATATTAGCATTTCTTACTATAGTGGCAAAGGAATCACGTCAGTTTAAATATGCTAGCCTGTTACTTAAACTCATTATGTTAACAGGCTTATCTTACAGTTTTGTTTTTTATTTTTCATAATAAACGGCATTTTTAAGAACTATTAGTTCAAAGTGAAGTGATTTTTTTTTACCTTCGGATAAACATTTATTATGAAAAAAATTATTTTACTTTGCCTTTTTACTACATTAACTTATTTAAGTCGTTCACAATGTGTTTCAGCTTTTTATGATGGTTTTGAATCTGGAAGCTACACGCCAACATGGACTTTAGGCGCCGGACTTACATCTGCCACAGTGAGCACAGGAAGTACTTATGCGGGTAATTATAAACTTGAAGGTTTTGGAGGAACTAGCACGCATTTAACCGGCTTATCAACTGTCTTTGCTACTTCTACTCCAAATTATATGTCTTGGGCAATGTATCCTACAGGAGCACTTGCAACAAATTATGTTGTTGCCGGAGATAACGCCGTTACAGCAAACAATTGCATGGTGTTTTGTTACTGGCAAGGAGGTACAAATATTAGATTTGTTTCTTCAAGCACTCAAATTTATAATTGCGCTCCTAATCAATGGTATTTTGTTGAATTAAAAAATATAAATTATGTTACTCACGTATTTGATATTTATATTAATAATGTTTTAATCGTAACAGCTTTCCCCTTCAGATCTAATACAGTAAATAATTTATCACAGGTTCATTTGTATAATTTTAATTCAGGAACCGGTACATGGGATGATGTAAAGGTTGGAAATGGTTTTTCTGCCACAGTATTAACAAATTCTATTTCTTGTTTTGGTGGTTCAAATGGTTCGTCAACAGTTGCTGTGAGCGGAGCACCAGGACCTTATACCTATACATGGACATCGCCTGCAGTAAGTACAACATCAATTGCTTCAGGCTTAACGGCAGGAAATTATACATGTACAGTTTCTAATGGTACTTGTGTTGCATCAGCGTCTTTAAATATCATTCAACCAACTATAATTTCTGCCACATCAACACAAAGCAATGCGTTATGTTTTAATGCTTGTAATGCAACTGCTAGTGTTTCTGCTAGTGGAGGTATTGGTGCTTATACTTATTCTTGGATTCCTTCAGGCGGAACAGCAAGTTCTGCAATAAATTTATGCGCTGGCAATTACACCTGTTCTATTACCGATGCTAATTCATGTATTCAAACAAAAACAATATCAATTAGTCAACCAACACAAATTTCTGCAGTTGTTAGTCAGTCAAATATCACTTGCGTTAATTTAAGTGCTTCGGCTTCTCTAGCAGCGAGCGGAGGAGTTGGTCCTTACACCTATACCTGGTCACCTTCCGGAGGGTCTTCTGCTTTAGCTTCATCATTAACTGTTGGTAGTTATTCTTGTACTATTACAGATGGTAATCTTTGTAATACTACAACCACTGTTGCAATAATTTCGAATACTACTGCGCCAACGGTAACCGTTGCTGCAACTGCTGCAATTTGTATTGGGCAAAGTGCCACTTTAACAGCAAGTGGAGCAAATACCTATACTTGGAATACAAGTGTAAATGGAAATTCGCTTGTAGTAACTCCAACCATTACAACTAGCTATTCGGTTACGGGAACAAGTACCGTTAATGGCTGTACAAATTCTTCTAGTGTTACACAAAGCGTTTCGTTATGCACAGGAATTCAAACAATTTCAAATAATTCAAATAAATTAATTAGTGTTTTTCCAAATCCTAACACAGGAAAATTTAATGTTGTTTTTGGAGAAAATGGAGAATATAAAATCATTAATTCATTAGGTCAACTTATTGCAACAATAAATTCATCAGAATTAAATAATAATACAGTTGAATTAAATTTATCTACTGGAATCTATTATTTAACCGGTAATGGAGTAAACACCAAAATTATTATCACTAACTAAATAGTGAACTAAATCAGCATAAGGATTGTACATTTCTTTATGCTGATTTTATAAATTCTAAAAAAACACACATGTCAAATAGCGTTGAAGAAGCATTAAAAAATTTCCCGTACAAATTAATTTTAGGTTCTGCATCTCCCCGCAGACAAGAGTTATTAAAGAGTTTAGGTTTTGAGTTTTTAAATAAACCTATTAAGGCCGATGAAAGTATTTGGCCAAAAGATTTAAAAGCACAAGAAATTCCTATTTTTCTTGCAGAACTTAAAGCCGATACTTATGAGGAAACGTTAAAAGAAGGAGAACTATTAATTACTGCAGATACCGTTGTTTGGTGTGATGGCAAAGTATTTAACAAGCCCGAAAATTTTGCTTCCGGAAAAAAAATGCTTGAGGAATTGAGTGGTAAGATGCATGAGGTATTTACCGCAGTGTGTTTAAAAAGTGCTAATAAACAAACTACTTTTTACGATGTAAGTAAAGTGTATTTCAAAAAATTAAAAACCGACGAGATTGAATATTACCTAACAAATTATAGCCCTTATGATAAAGCCGGTGGATATGGTGTGCAGGATTGGATAGGCTATATTGGTATTGATAAAATTGAAGGTAGCTTTTATAATGTTATGGGTTTACCGGTTAAAGAATTATACGAAGAATTAATTAAGTTTTAAATTAAAAAAAAGAGCGCAAGGTTTAATAGCGCTCTTTTTACTAATTTAATTTACTTTCTCTACTTTCTTTTCTTCCTCAATTTCTTTTAATCGATTTTCTTCCTCTTTTAAAGCTTTTTCCACTCTCTTTTTTTCTTGCGCTTTTTCGCGGTAAGCATAGTTTCTCATGTTTTTTTCGCGAATACCACTAAAATAACTTTTTGTAGTTATTATTACTACGCCACCCATTACATCACCGTACATGGCTGGCACACCGCCACTAAATACTGTTAAATTCTCAATGCCTAAACCCGGAATGGTACTAGCTCCCATCGTTCTAACTCCATCTACAAAATAGCCGGTAGCTTCAGCTCTGGTGCCCCTAAAATGAATTTCTCCATTTGTTTCAATAACATCCGACGAAATGCTAGTTAACGCTCCTTTTATGTCTCCTCTCGAACTACCTGCGAGTTGTAATAATTCGGTGGCATCTAAGCTTTTTAGAGTGTACATGTTTTTATCAACACCTGCTTTTGTGTAATCATATGCTTTTGCAACAACAGTTACCGTGCTAAGGGTATTTGGTGTCATTTTCACATCTACATAGGTTGCTTCATTTGGCGTAATTTTAATTTTATTTACAGGCTGTGTTTGATGCCCGCTTTCAATTACTACAATATCGTAAGAACCCGGCGTTAAAGGTTTGTACGAGTATTTGCCAAATTCATTGGTTTGTGTACCCCCAATTAAAATATTGCCTTGCAAAATTTTAATAGTCGCATAAGGTACAGGTTCAAGCTCTGTGTTTTTAATAATTCCACGTATTTCGCCATAACCTTGAGCGTTTACGTTTAGGCCTAATACTAATAGTAGGATGGAAAGGGCAGCTGTTTTTAGATTTAAAGTTTTCATATTTTTTATTTTAAGAGTTTATAATTTATTAGAACCGGTTTCTGATATTAAGACGGGGATAAGGATTTATTCCATAAATAAATTATTTTTATGGAATATTAAATTTTAAACGTCTTAATAGTAAGAAAACAGATGTATGTGGTTATTTAAAAAAAGAGACTTTGCCACCGATGAGGAATTAGCGCTGAATTATTACAAATCAGGCGATAAAGAATTAGTGGGATTGCTTTTTGAAAAACACGTTAAAACTGTTTTTGGAGTTTGTTTGTTTTATTTTAGGGATAAGGATATTGCAAAAGATGCAGTGATGCAAATTTTTGAAAAATTAATTACAGAACTTAAAAAAACAGAGATTAAAAATTTTAAAGGTTGGTTGAGTTTTGTGGTTAGAAATTATTGCATTAGCGAAATTCGAAAAAATAAAAATAAATATAGTTTACCCGAAAGTTATTTGGATTTTGAATTAAAAGAATCTTCAATTGAGGATGAAGAAAAAATTTCGGGAGTCACCGACGAAGATATGATTGAGCACATGCAGGCATGCATAGTTGAGCTTAAAGAAAATCAAAGAGTGTGTGTGGAATTATTTTATTTAAAAACGTTGAGTTATCAGCAAATAGCAGATAAAACTAAATTCTCTTTAAATGAAGTCAAAAGTTTTATTCAAAACGGAAAACGAAATTTAAAATTATTAATAGAGCAACGAATTAAAAACAGAAAAAATGCAAGTAAATAAAAATAACAGTGATGATCTGGATTACTTGGCTCAGCTTGGCTTCGAGAAGTTATCTGTTAATGATGCTGACTTAGTTGATTTGAAGGCTAGGATTAAAAAACGCGTTTTTTCCTACAACAACGGTTTTTATTTTGGATTTATCAGTTTAATTATTGGCGTCTTTATTGGCGTTTCAGTTTTTTTTATAATCGACAATTCACCTAAAATCTATTCATCTGATTTTCCAAATAAAATTTTAAATGAGAAACAATCTCCCAAAAAAATTGAGGAGAAAAAGTATGTGCCACTTGATACCATTAATGTAATTAAAGAAAATTTTATAAATCCCAATGTGCACTCAAAAAACATTAAGGATACTTTGAGTCAACTTGTAACAAATAAAATTTTAGATTCTACCATCGCCATCCCAACACAACCAATTGATTTATCATTAATAGTTTCTAATTCGGTTCCTGAATCAAAGATTAAATACATTTTAAACGCACCTGTTGTTTATATTCATGATCTTAAGGTGACTAATTACACTGCTTTATATTTTAAAAAGAATCAATATATTAAATTTCCTGTTAAAAGTGGATTGCCGGTATCTTATGCTAATAATGAAGATTATAACAAAAGTAGATCGGGCATAAAACAAAACGCAGATTTTTATTTACACGAAGAGTTCTCTGAAGCCCTACTAAACTTTAAAAAGGGCAATTATAAACAATGTATTTATGCCTTAAATGTTATAAATGGGTATAATGACGAGGATATAAATTGTGATTTTTATATAGGTATGTCATATTATTATACAAAAAATTACGCTAAGGCTATCAACTATTTAAGCCGTTGTGTAGAAAGTTCAAATAATACGTTTTCACAAGAGGCAGCTTATTATAGCGCTCTGTCTTTTTATGAAAGTGGTGAGAAGCAAGCAGCAATGGAGAAATTTAAAATCATTGTCGAAGAAGGTGAATTTTATGCTGAGAAGGCAAAAGTATTTTTAAAGAAATAGTTTTTTGGTAGAGCAATTATTTTTTGGTTGCAAAAAAGAAATCCTTCAAATAAAAAGGCTCAAAATAAGCCACATCTTCAAATGTTTTTTCGGCATATTTTTTATACGAAAGATTACTCATGGCCTTTGCAGTTGGCATAATATCCGAAATAAACGCAGGGTTATTTAAGGATTTTAAAAGCGACTTGCATTTTTCCATTCCATCGCCAAAAAAATAAATTTTCTCGTAGTTGGCAAATTGTGTAATAGAGTTTTCGTCAACAATTAAAGCTTCTGTGTTTTTTAACTGAACTAAATTTTCATCATAAATAGCGGTGTAAACTTCCATTCTGCGCGCATCAATCATTGGGCAGTAAGCAACTTTGCCGTATTCTTGAGATATGGCACTATTAGCCATTATTTCTAAAGTGTTTAAAGCAATAAGTGGGATGTTTAAACTAAATGCTAGACCTTTTGCGGCGCTTACTCCAATTCGTAAACCTGTGTAGGAACCTGGTCCTTTACTTATTGCAATTGCATTTAATTGGTTTAATGAAACGCTTGCTTCTTCTAAAATATCCTTTATAAATACATGTAAATTTTCGGCGTGCGTGTAGCCGTTATTTATTTCTTTAAAAGAAAGTAATTTGCCATTGTTACTTAACGATACAGAGCAAACAGTGGTTGAGGTTTCGATATTTAAAATAAAGGCCAATTATTTTTCTGTTTTATAAAGGTCTTCTTTTCTTACAATTTTTATTTTAGTTCCCTCTTTTAAACTTTTAGAAACAGCACTGTATGGGCCGCATATCACTTCTTGATTATCTGATAAGCCAGAAATAACTTGTATAAAATCATTGTCCTGAATTCCAGTTTTAACTTCTATTTGTTTAGATGTTCCGTTATTTACGATAAAAACATATTCTTTTATTTTTACATCTTCTTTTTTTAGATCCTTGTCTTCATTATCATTTTTAACTTTTACTTCGCGATCATCAAATTCATCGCTGTTTGTGGTGGTTAATGAATCTGGATTTCTTGTTGTTACAGCTTGAATTGGAATAGCAATAACGTTTACAACTTTTCTTGTTTGAATATCTACACTTGCACTCATTCCCGGTCTAAATGGTATCTGATTTTTGTCTGAAATCAAAAACTGATAAGATTCTCTTAGTAAACGAATCTTAACAACAAAGTTGGTTACCTGATCTACAGATATTCCGGTACTATTCGAAGAGTTTGCGATTTCTGTTACAATGCCTTTAAATTTTTTATCCATGTATGCGTCAACTTCAATTAGAGCAGTATCGTTTTTATGAACTTTAATAATGTCATTTTCATTTACTTCTACACTAACCTCCATTTCATTTAAATTAGCTAAACGTAAAATTTCTGTTCCAGCCATTCCGCTTACGCCAACAACACGTTCTCCCTTTTCTACGCTTAATTTTGAAACAGTGCCATCAACTGGTGCATAGATATATGTTTTTTCTAAATTGGTATTAGCTTCTTTTAGGGTTGCCTCACTGCTTTGAATGTTGTACTGGCCGGCATTTACACCTGCTTCTAACGCTTGTACGTTTGCTTTGGCAGATTCGTATTGCGCTTTAAAGCCATCAAATTCTTGTTGAGAAATAGCATTTTGTTCTAATAATTTTTTGTTTCTGTTAAAGGTAGCTTCGCTGTTTGCTAAATTTGCTTTTGCTTGATCTAACTGCGCCATAGCAGTTTTTAAATTTGCTTTTGTTGTATTTACGTTGGCATTAACCCTGTCAATAGCACTCACGTATAAGTCTGGTTTTATTCTACATAACAAATCGCCTTTTTTTACTTGGTCGCCTTCTTTTACAGCCATTTCGGTAATTTCGCCACTCACATCACTGCTTAATTTTAATTCTGTTTCAGGTTGAATTTTACCTGTGGCTGAAACTAATTCAATAATTGTTTTTGTAGTTGCTTTTTGTACGTATACCTCGGTAGGTTTATTTCCATTCAGATATTTAATTAAGATTACCGAAAAAATAATTAATACTCCAATAGCTATTATCCAATATATTCGTTTCATTCTTTAGGTTAAATTTTGAGTTTTTATTTCGAGGAAATATTTATTCAAATTTAACTAAATATATAGGTTTTGCAGTAAAACCATGTTTAAATTTGTGTGTTTAGTATATAATATTTACCACTTATAAAATTTACATGCGTTCCAACAAAGATAAAACCCCAAATAGTTTAATAAACGAGAGTAGTCCTTATTTATTACAACACGCTTATAATCCGGTAAACTGGTTGCCTTTTTCGGAGGCTGCATTTGAAAAAGCAAGAAGAGAAAATAAACCTGTTCTTATAAGTGTAGGTTATAGTGCATGCCATTGGTGCCATGTTATGGAGCACGAAAGTTTTGAAGATGCCGAAGTGGCAAAATTAATGAACGCTCATTTTATTAATATTAAAGTTGATAGAGAGGAGCGTGCAGATGTGGATATGCTTTATATGCAAGCCGTTCAATTAATGACAGGGCAAGGCGGTTGGCCGTTAAATTGTTTTACATTACCTGATGGCAGACCAATTTATGGCGGAACCTATTTTAATAAAACACGATGGATAGAAATCCTTAACGGCTTAGCCGGTTTGTATGCAGAAAATATAGATAAAGCTATTGAGTACGCACAAAATTTAACGGATGGTATTAATCAATCTGAATTATTAACTACTCAAAAACAAAATGATTTGCTGCTAACGAAAGAGGTATTGGCAGCTAGTATGACTAAGTGGAAAACCTTGATGGACAAGGAGAATGGGGGACCAAACCGCGCGCCCAAATTTCCATTGCCATCTAATTATGTTTTTTTATTGCGGTATGCCACTTTAACAAAAGATGCTGAATTATTAAATCATGTAAATCTTACTTTAACAAAAATGGCCTACGGCGGCATTTATGATCAATTACATGGCGGTTTTGCAAGATACAGTACCGACATGATTTGGAAAGTGCCACATTTCGAAAAAATGTTATACGATAATTCGCAATTGGTTTCGTTGTATTGTGAAGCATATACAATTACTAAAAATAATTTGTACAAAGAAATTGCGATAGATACTTTAAGTTTTGTGAAAAATTATTGGTACACGCAAGAGGGTTGTTTTTATTCTGCTTTTGATGCGGATAGTGATGGCGAAGAAGGGAAATATTATGTTTGGAATCAACTTGATTTGAAAGATCTTTTAGGAAATGATTATTCTGTTTTTGCAGAGTATTACGAAATTAATGATACCGGTTATTGGGAACATGGAAATTATATTTTAATGCGATCTGAAAAATTAGCGGAACTGCTTACTAAATTTGATTTATCCATAGAACAACTCAACCAAAAAATTAATGCGTGTAAAGATGTTTTAAAACAAGAGGTTAAAAGTCGAATTATGCCAGGTTTAGATGATAAATCTATTACCTCGTGGAATGCGATGATGTGTACAGCATACGCAAAGGCTTATTTAAGTTTTGGTAATGAAGAATACAAGGAAGTGTGCTTATCTTCAATAAACTTTATATTAAATAAATTATCAAAGGCCGATGGTAGTTTGTATCGAACATATAAAAACGGACAAGCAAAAATTGATGCTTTTTTAGATGATTATGCATTTGTAATTGAAGCATTGCAACAGTGTTATTTAATAACGCACGATGAAGACTTTTTAGTAAAAGCAAAAAATTTAACACAATTAGCTTTAACTCAATTTGTAAATCCAAAAAGCGAGCTATTATATTATACTAATAATTCTTCGTCGCAATTAGTTGCCCGCACATCCGAAATAAGTGATAATGTGATTCCGGCTTCAAATTCGCAAATGGCACTTAATTTATTTTACATAGGCACTTATTTTGGAAACACAAATTGGGTAAAAAAGGCTGAGCAAATGTTAAATTGTGTGGTTGCTGAATTGAAAGGTTACGGCCCGGGATACAGTAATTGGGGCTGTTTAGCACTTCATTTACTCTTTCCTTTTAAGGAAATTGCCATTGTTGGTAACAATGTTAATGAAAAGTTGTTGAGTCTCTACCAAGAAGGCATAACTAATGCGATTTTAGCAGTTAGCGCCAAGGATTCAGATTTGCCGTTAATGTTAAACAGGTTTAATAAGCAAAAAACATTAATTTATGTTTGTCAAAACAAAACCTGTAAACAACCGGTAGAATCCATTGAGGAAGCATTGTTGCAATTTGAATAAATTTAGTTACATAATTGTTTTTTCTGTTTTTTGCTTTTTTGCGAAGGCACAAGTGCTTTTGCCATCAACCGAAACGCCTTTTGATACTCAGCATAATTTTAATCCAAAAGTTATAAAGGCTAATAATATCAGGCGAATTACTTTTGATATTCTTGATAAAAAAGATTTTCAGGTAGCGGTAGATAAAAATCTGATTGAATCGTATGATTTTGATACTAACGGCATGTTATCGCGTTATTATTTTACAACCATTATAAAAACAATTGAAAAAGAA
>Ga0066445_1000388_pt1 | contig 12697 bp, 13 predicted proteins | sample LakWasMet67_HOW9_2_FD_59533 | JGI IMG/M metagenome (GOLD analysis project Ga0066445, IMG submission 59533) | Freshwater sediment methanotrophic microbial communities from Lake Washington under simulated oxygen tension - Sediment Metagenome 67_HOW9 | ecosystem: Environmental > Aquatic >...
AATTCGCCATTGGTTAATTGGTAATATTCGGCCCTTTTTTCAATAAGTTGCTTTACTTTTAATTGGGTTTGCGTTTGGTTATTTTGACCAAAAACCTTCGAAGGCTGCAATATTACAGCCAAAACAACCAATAAAAGGGACTTAATTATCAAATTCATTGTCACAAAAGTAAGCTAAAATTAGCTCATTTTCTTGCAAAATTTGTTATTTTTACCGTCTATACTAAATCAATAAAATGGACAAATTTTCATATGTTGGAACAAGCGATGTAAATGCAATTGAACAGTTATTTTTGCAGTACTCGCAAGACCCAAATTCAGTAGATGCTTCTTGGCGCGATTTTTTTAAAGGGTTTGAATTTGCTCGCACCTCTTATGATGGAGATGGAGGCGCAATTCCCGAAAATGTAACTAAAGAGTTTAAAGTACTTGGCTTAATAAATGGCTACCGCCAACGCGGGCATTTATTTACTAAAACAAATCCTGTTCGTCAACGTCGTACTTATGAGCCAACATTGGCTTTAGAAAACTTTGGTCTTTCTGATAAAGATCTAGAAACTGTGTTTCAAGCAGGAAGCGAAATTGGCATAGGCTCAGTTAAATTAAAGGATATTATTTCTCATTTAGAGTGTACCTATTGCCAAAGTATTGGCGTAGAATATTTATACATGCGCGAACCAAAAGTATTAAAGTGGTTACAAGAACGTATGGAAAAAAACAAGAATACACCTGCTTTTTCAACTCCTGAAAAAAAGGTTATTCTTAAAAAATTAACGCAAGCAGTAGTTTTTGAAAGCTACTTACACACTAAGTTTGTTGGACAAAAACGTTTCTCGTTAGAAGGCGGTGAGGCTGTAATTCCTGCTATTAATACCTTAATGGAGCACGGTGCAAATTTAGGAATTGAAGATTATGTAATTGGAATGGCACATCGTGGCCGTTTAAATGTGCTAACAAACATCATGAATAAAACTTATAAAGATGTTTTTACAGAGTTTGAAGGCAGACCAAGTGAAGATTCTTTATTTGATGGTGATGTAAAATACCATATGGGTTATTCATCCGATCAATTAAGCGATGATGGAAAAAAAGTACACATTAGTTTAACACCAAATCCATCACACTTAGAAACCTCTGCTGCGGTTGTTCAAGGAATTGTTCGTTCAAAAATTGATAGTCGCCATGGCGGCAATAATGCAAAAGCTTGCCCTGTAATTTTACATGGTGATGGCGCAATTGCCGGTCAGGGCTTAGTTTACGAATTGGTACAAATGAGCCAGTTAGATGCTTATAAAACAGGCGGTACAGTTCATTTTGTAATTAATAATCAAGTTGGGTTTACTACAAACTTTTTAGATGCACGTTCATCTACTTATTGCACCGATGTGGCTAAAGTGGTATTAAGTCCTGTATTTCACGTTAATGGTGATGATGTAGAGGCCTTATGTTTCATTTCTAAATTAGCCATGGAGTTCCGTCAAACATTTCATAAAGATGTATTTATTGATGTGCTGTGTTACCGTAAATACGGCCATAACGAAGGAGATGAGCCTCGTTTTACACAACCATTATTATATAAGGCAATTGCTGCACATGCTAATCCTAAAGATATTTATGTTGAAAAACTTAAAGCAGATGGATCTGAATTAGCCAACGAAGCAAAAGAAATTGAAACTGCTTTTAAAGCAGAATTAGATACCAATTTGGATGAAGCTAAAAAAACCGAAAAAGCCAAAATCACTTCTTTCTTAGAAGGAAATTGGAAAGGGGTAAAAATGGCTACTGATAAGGATTTTGATGAGTCGCCTAAAACAGCGGTTGACGAAAAATTATTTTTAGAGATTGCAAAAAAATCTACCGAACTTCCTAAGGATAAAAAATTCTTTAATAAAATTCAGAAAGTGTTTGACGATCGTAAAGCAATGATTGCTAATGATAATTACGATTGGGCAATGGGTGAATTATTAGCTTACGCCAGTTTAATGAAAGAAGGTTATCCTGTTCGTTTTAGCGGACAAGATGTTGAGCGTGGCACTTTCTCTCACCGCCATGCAATTGTAAAACTCGAAGATAGTGAAGAAGAATACACGCCATTAAATAACATTGGTGCCAATGTAAAATTCGAAATCTATAATTCATTGTTAAGTGAATATGGCGTTTTAGGTTTTGAATACGGTTACGCGTTTGCCGCACCAAATACCTTAACAATTTGGGAAGCGCAATTTGGAGATTTCTTTAATGGTGCTCAAATTATTGTTGATCAATATTTAACTTCTGCAGAATATAAATGGCGTCGTATGAATGGCCTGGTTGTTTTATTGCCACATGGCTACGAAGGGCAAGGACCAGAGCACTCAAGCGCACGTATGGAGCGCTTCTTACAAGCATGTGCCGAAAACAATATGCAAATCGTAAATGCAACAACACCTGCACAGCAGTTTCATGTTATTCGCCGTCAATTAAAACGCGATTTCCGTAAGCCATTAGTTTGTTTTACACCTAAAAAATTATTGCGTTACCCTACTTGTGTAAGTAAGATAACTGATTTTACTAAAAATAATTTTCAAGAAGTATTAGACGATACCATTGACGCTAAAAAAGTTACACGTGTTGCATTTTGCTCCGGTAAAGTTTACTACGATTTAATTGAGCGTAGAGAAAAAGAAGGAGCAAGTGATATTGCATTTGTTCGTTTAGAGCAATTGTATCCTTTCCCTCAAAAACAAGTAGATGCTATTTTGAAAAAATACAGCAAAGCAAAAGAATATTTATTTGTACAAGAAGAGCCTGAAAACATGGGTCCTTGGCGTTTTGTAGATAAAAACATGCGTTCGCTTAACTTAAAATATGTTGGCAGAGATGAAGCTGCAAGTCCTGCAACAGGGTTTGCTAAACGTCATGCAGCAGAAAACGAAGAAATAATGGCGGCAATTTTTAGTAAAGTATTAGTAAAATAGAAATTCAAAATTTATAATTTAACATTCAAAATTTCAATATGGCAATTGTAGAATTAAAAGTACCAAGTCCCGGAGAATCTATTACAGAAGTAGTAATTGCACGTTGGGTAAAAAACACCGGCGATGTAGTTGAAAAAGATGAGGTGTTAGCAGAAGTAGATTCTGATAAAGCAACCTTAACTTTAAATGCAGAAGAGTCTGGAAAAATTGAAGTATTAGCTGCAGAAGGGGATACTGTAAAAGTGGGACAGGTAGTTGTAAAAATAGACACTTCGTTTAAACCCGAGGCTAAAAAAGAAGCTCCAAAAGCCGAAGCAAAAGCTGAAGTTAAAAAAGAAGAGCCTAAAAAAGAAGCTGTTGTTGCGTCAAGCACCGGCACTTACGCTACAGGCACACCAAGTGTTTCTGCTGCTAAAATAATGGCAGAGAATAATATTAAACCCAACCAATTAAACGGAACCGGTAAAGATGGGCGCATTACTAAACAAGATGTGTTGGCTGCGTTATCTAACGGTTTACCAACTGCCGCAGAAGTTCTTTCTAATTCTTGGAAGGGCGGAAGAGATAAAGACCGAGTTAAAATGACCTCTCTTCGTAAAACAGTTGCTAAACGTTTAGTTGCTGTTAAGAATGAAACTGCCATGTTAACTACGTTTAATGAAGTTGATATGAGCGCTATCTACGCTATTAGAGCAAAATACAAAGATAAATTTAAAGAAGTGTATGGAACCAATGTTGGTTTTATGAGTTTCTTTACAAAGGCAGTAACCGAAGCGTTATATCACTATCCTGCAGTTAACGGAATGATTGACGGAGAAGAAATTGTATACAACAAATATTGTGATATTGGAATTGCAGTAAGTGCGCCAAAAGGTTTAATGGTACCGGTATTGCGTAACGCAGAGTTAATGAGCATTGCACAAATTGAAGGTGGTATTAAAGATTTAGCAGTTAAAGCCCGCGATGGTAAATTAACTATCGAAGATATGACCGGCGGAACCTTTACAATTACTAACGGTGGTGTTTTTGGAAGTATGATGAGTACGCCAATTATTAACCCACCGCAAAGCGCCATTTTAGGAATGCACAATGTGGTGGATAGACCAATGGCAGTTAACGGACAAGTAGTTATTCGCCCAATGATGTATATTGCATTAAGCTATGATCATAGAATTATTGACGGAAGAGAATCTGTTGGTTTTTTAGTGAAAGTAAAAGAGATGTTAGAAAATCCTACACGTATGTTATTTGGCGGAAAAAATGCCGAAGAAGTTTTGTTGGGATTATAGATTGTTTTAACCCTAAATGCCCCCTGAGCGGAGTCAAAGGCAAGACAAACAAATTAAAACCCTCTCTAATTTAGAGAGGGTTTTTTGTTTATTTTTTTTAGCACTAAATAATTAGATTACCATTTTTCTTTTACCCATGTTAGTTGTTCTTCTTTTGATAAAAAGGTCCATGCAACAACGCGACTGGTTTTATTGCCTTGCCCCATTGGAATTGTTTTTACATCAAAAACCTTTGCCTTTTCTAATTCTTGATATATAGCATTTAAATTAGATTGTTTTGATACTGAAGTTGAAAACCAAAAAACAGATTCAGAAAACTGTTTGCTTTGACGAATCATGTCTCTTATAAAACCTAGCTCTCCTCCCTTACACCACAATTCATTATTTTGTCCGCCAAAGTTTAAATTGGCCTTAGTAATTTTTTTACCTTTTAAATTACTTAATTTACGAATTGTTCCAGCCTGCGCTTCTTCTAACGAAGCGTGAAATGGTGGGTTACAAATAGACAAATCAATACGCTCATCCTTTTTTAAAACACCGTATAAAATATCTTTTGGGTTGTGTTGTAATCTTATTTCTATTTTGTTTTTTAACGAGGGGTTTAATTCAATTATTTTGTTTGCAGATTCTACTGCTACCGTATCTATATCTGTTCCAATAAAATTCCAACCATATTCTTTAGTGCCAATAATTGGATAAACACAATTAGCGCCAACACCAATATCTAAACATTTTATTTTTTCACCGGTAGGAATTTTTCCATTATTCATGCTGCCCAAAAGGTCTGCGGCATAATGAAGGTAATCTGCCCTGCCCGGAATAGGCGGACATAAATAGTTTTTTGGAATATCCCAATGTTCGATAGAATAAAAATGTTTTAAAAGCGCCTTGTTTAATGTTTTTACTGCCTCTGCATTAAAAAAATCAATCGATTCATCTTTGTATTCATTTAACTTAACAAATGGTTTTAATTCGGCGCAACTTGCAATGAGTTGTTTAAAATCATACCGCTCACGGTGTTTATTTCGTGGATGTAATTTTGTTTTTTCTTTTGGGTGTTCTTTTTTTAAAGGCAGCATTTAATGTTTGAACGCATAAGTTTGAATGAGTACAACTATTGCAATAATGCCTGCAAGACATAAAATAGAAATAGGGTTTGCAAAATTTACTGTCCACCCAAATGCTTTTAATTTTTTTGGCGGAAAAATTCGTTTGTCTTGTTTGTTAAAATAAAATATACCAAGTACCCAATTGTTTGGGTCTTTGTGCCATTGTTCAAGTGTTTCTTCGCTTGGTTTTTCGTTTTGCTCCATGGTTTTATTTTAAATGGGTTAACGTAAAATTTTAAGTTCAAAATTATTCTACAGGAGTTGGTTTAAACACATTTCTGTATATATGTGAATCAAAAATATGTCTTCTTGCAAATCTTGCAAGGTTGCCTGAGTTAATGAGTTTGTTGTAAGTGTTTTTTTGAACACCAAAGTACTCGTATTTACTGCCGTCGTTAAAAGTAATGTGCAAGGTTGACCCTTTATATAAAAAATCGTCAATGCCCGAAGTTGCCGAGGTAAGTTTATAATCCTCTAACGATGCGGCGTGTGTTTCGGGAGATATGCTAACTAAAAAATGATACGCTTCAATAATGGTTTTACTTTTTGCCTCTGCCTCTGCTTTTAATGCCTCATCTGCAAATTTATCAGGATGCCACTCTTTCATTAATCGTCTGTAAATTAATTTTAATTCTGCAAGATCGGTGTCTTTCGTAATTTCAAAAAGTTTTCTGTAATCGGTAATTCGTTTCATGTTTATGCTAGTATGCAATTTTATTTTAAAAATTGGTATAAAATTACTAGCCGTAAAGGTACGGTTTTATTTTTAGTGTTGTATTTTTACCATACCTGTCAGGTTTTTAAAACCTTACGGGTATTAGCCTGATCTTATTTTTTATATACGGATAGTGCCGCCAATAAAAATATATGGGCTGTTAGATGGTAAATAGAAGTAAAATCCTGTATCAAATTGCAGGTTTTTAGTTGGTGTGTAAATGATACCGCTATCTATCGAGTAGGTATGCAAGTATTCTGCTGTTTGGTTGTATCTGTAAGACAACTCTACAAAACTTCTAAGCGCTCCTAACAGTTTAAAATCAATACTTGCTGTTGAAAACAGTTCATACTGTTGCATAAACGGTTCAACCGAAAAGGCACTTAAACCGCCGGTGTATCCAAGCCCAAGATCTCCGGGTAATTCTTGTTCTATATTCACAAAAATACCACCGCTAAGCAATTGCATGTTTTCTTTAAAAAAATTGGTGGTTTTTAATGTTGGCATAATTGCCATGGCAAATTTGCCGGAATCGTTACCGCATACATTTATTTTATAACGAAAGGTAAGGTCTTGAAAATACTTAGTGGCATCGGGCAAACTTTTTTTCTTATAAATTTCGTGGGTGTAAACATTCGAAATTATTTCAAGATCCATGCGTTTATGAAAACCAAATTTAATGTTTGGTAAACCTATGCCATATGTACTTAATGCATCATCGCTTGTTTTTTTATAATTGTAATTTGCTAAATCTGCCTCAATCATTACGTGCCATTTATCTACCGTAATTGGCGACTCTGTTTGGTGCGGTCTGTCCGGACTTAAATCGCGCAGTTTTTTATTTTCTTGACCAAGTAATTTATTTGACACGATAAAACAAAGTATTATTTGCAGCGCAAAAATTAATTTACTTTTTGTTTTATAAATTTTTTTCATGGTTTTATTTTATCGCGCAAAGTTTTTTATTATTTGTTTAGTTATAATTATTAATTTTGGTATGCCTAAAAGATTTTTTATGAGACAAGAAACTATTGAAAATTACTTAAAAACCATTTATAACCTTTCGGCAGATAACAGCCACGTTGTTAGTAATCAAAAATTGGCCGATAAGCTTAATATTCGCCCGGCCTCTGTTACCGAGGGGTTAAGAAAGCTACACGAACTAAAACATGTTATTTACGAAAAATCGTATGGCACTCGTTTAACAAGCGGTGGGGCTAAATTGGCCTTAGCAATTATTAGACGGCATCGTATTTGGGAAACCTATCTCGCAAAAGAATTAGGGTTTGGATGGGACGAGGTGCACGAAATTGCCGAAGAGTTAGAACATATTCAAAACGATAAACTCATTAATAAACTGGCTGCAATTTTAGGTAACCCTATTTACGATCCTCATGGCGATCCAATTCCTGATGCAAAAGGTAAAATTCAAAAAAGTAATTTTATAAAATTATCTGAAGCAAAAGTTAAAGAAAATTATAAAATTATGGGGGTAACCGATCACTCCACCACGTTTTTAAAATATTTAGAAAAACATCAGTTAATAATTGGCGCTTTAATTCATTTAAAGGCAATTGAAGAGTTTGATGGTTCAATTGTGCTCGTTTGTCAGAAAAAAGAAATAAGTATTAGTCCAAAAGGTGCTGAGGGCATTATTGTAGAAGTTGTTTGATAAAAAATCAACATCTGATTAATGCTTCTTAATTTTTTTAAGATTATAAACTTTTAATTAAGGCAAGAAATTTATCTTTTGTAATTGGTTTTACTACATAATCTGTTACGTCATTAATTGCTTGTGCTCGTTCTATATCTGTTGGATTTATGGATGATGATAAAATGTAAATGAAGATTTTTTTTCCGATTTTTGGTTTTAGTAAAAGAAAATTTTCAAGAAAACCCCAGCCATCCATTATAGGCATACTCAGGTCAAGGAATATTACTTCGGGTAATTGTTCGAAATTATCAATGGCATACCCCAAAAAATCAATTGCCTCTTTACCATTCGAAAATATTTTTATTAGTTTAACAACTTTTGTTTCTGCTATGGTGCGTTGAGCCAAAAACTGAAAAGTGTCATCATCATCTATTAAATAAAGCGATTCTACTGTTGTCATAATTTAATAATTAAAATTGTATATAAAATGTTGTTCCTTTTCCAAATTCACTTTCTGCAGTAATTTTACCGCCTAACGTTTCAATCTGAGTTTTTGTTATAAATAAACCAAAGCCTTTTGCGTCTGGATGACCATGGAATGTTTTTCTGAGTCCGAATAATTTAGAACCATGATTTTTCATGTCAATTCCTAAACCGTTGTCGCTTACTTTTAAGTATGTTTTTTCGTTGGATGTGTAACTACTTATTTTTATTGTGAGTTTTCTGTCCGGCGATCTGTATCGAAATGCATTAGAAAGTAAATTGTGCATATAACTTACAAGGTATTTTTTTGGATATGTGATTGATGTAGTATTATTAAAATCATGCGTTAACTCAAATTCCGTTTCCATTAAATCCAGACTTAACATTTGCATGACATCCAATAAACAAGCTTCAAAACTCAACTCCTCTTTTTCTATCTGTAAATCGCGTTTTACCTGAAGCGATTCTACGAGTTCAGAAAATGTTTCGTTTAAGGTATTTATTGGTTTAGAGAGTTTGCTAATCAATAACTTTTGGTCTTCAAATGTTTCACTGGCTTCTAACATTGATGTTAGGATTAATAAATTTGAGAGGGGTGATCTAAGATTGTGCGATATGATAAAACAAAAATCTTCTAGTTGTTGTGTTCTGTTTTTTAAATCTTCTTCTTGTTGTTTTTGTTTTGTAATATCAAACCTAATAGACACATATTGATATGGTTTTTGTTTGTCATCCAAATAGGGCACAATGGTTGTTGATACCCAATAATATGAGCCGTCTTTTGCTCTGTTTTTAATTTCGCCTTGCCAAATATTACCGGCGCTAATGGTTTTCCACAATGCAATAAAAAACTCGGGAGGATGAAAGCCTGAATTAACTATGCGATGATTACGACCAATTAATTCCTGCTCATTATATTTTGAGATCTCACAAAACTTATCGTTAATATAAGTGATGTCGCCTTTTGTATTTGTTATTGCAACAATGGCCGATTTATCGAGTGCAATCTTTTGTTGCTCGAGATCAGAAAAAACACCCTCAAGGTATTTGAATAATTCTATTTTATTAGATTGATTATTTATTACATTCATAGTTTTAGTATTAATAATTGTAATTTTTGTTCAACTCAAACTTTTGCAGTTTGGCAATCTAAATTAGGGTTCAAGTACAATAGTATTGAGTAGATTATTGAATGTTGCATTATTCAAAATCAAACATCAATTTTGATCTTAAAAAAGGACAAGGACATAACATTTGGCGGTAACAGAAATGTGGAAAATTTAATGTATCTGTTGTTAGCCTTTATTGTTTTAGCTAAGTTAGTTTTTTTTTAATTATATCAAAAAATTTGCTAAAAAAATATCTAAAGTTTAACATTTGCAGAGGGAGGAATCTTTTTATTTTAAAAGGCAGTTGTGTTTACCTTATTTAAATTATTCTAATTTTTCGAAAGATTGTGTGCTGTTAAAGTTATTATGGTTCAATAACCTTTATTATTACGTTACCTGTTTTTTGTCCGGTTTCAACGTATTTGTAGGCGTCTACAATTTTATCTAAAGGGTAGTAACTGTCAATTACAGGTTTGTATTCTCCTTTTTCAACCAGCTCTTTAAAAAAAATTACATCGGCTTTATTAATAGTGGGTATTGGAAACAATAATTTTTTACCGCCAAATAGTGGTGTAAACAGAGCGAAAAAAATGTTTTCTCCGTTCTTACCCAATTCAGTTGAAATGTAAATGCCTTTTTTAGTAAGTAGCGGTTTACATTGCCCGAAGGAACTTTTACCTACGGCATCAAAAATAAAATCAAATCGCGTTTCTGTTTTTGTAAAATCCTGAGTTTGGTAATCAATTACTACATCAGCACCAAGCGACTTAACTAATGCTACATTTTTTGTATTGGCAACTGCTGTTACAATAGCTCCAAAATGTTTTAATAGCTGCACAGCCGCCGAACCAATTGCGCCTGTTGCGCCATATACCAAAACAGGTTGTCCGCTTTTTATTTTAGAAGCTTTAATATTGTTTAATGCGTAATGGGCTCCTTCTGTAATAGCAGCTGCTTCGTAAAAATTTAAATTGTTAGGTAAAAAAGTAACGGCATCATTTTCGGCAATGGTTAAATATTCTCCATGGCCTCCACAGGTTTTATCGTTATAACCAAAAACTTTATCTCCTTTTTTAAACGTAGTTACTTGTTCGCCAATTTCTTCAATAACTCCTGCAAATTCGTTTCCTAAAACGTTAGCATTGGGTTTAAATAAACCACTCCAAAATCGTGATATAAAATATTCTGCACTTCTAAAGCCACTATCGGTGCGGTTAACAGTGCCGGCATGTACTTTTATTAATACCTCGTTATTTTTAGGAATCGGTTTTTCAATTTCCTTTATTGTTACCACTTCGGGTGGACCATAGTTATAGTAAACGGCTGCTTTCATTTTTTTCTGTTTGAGGACCTTTTGTAATCTGTTGTTTTTAAGAGTACGAGTATTTTTAATTAGCCCGCCGTTTTTTAATAATTTGTTTTAATACAGGTTAACAGCCTTTAGCAATAATTTGATTTAAAACATTTACATCTATTTCTTCAAGTTTATTAATATATAAACAACCTTTGCCGGTTTTGTGCTTTCCTAATTTTTTTAATAAGGCTTGTTGTTTTTCTACAGCGCCTGTAATATACAAAGCAAAATTTTGTTTGCGTGGCGAGAAACCCATCACAAACCAATCTAACTGCCTGCCGGAATCGTATGTAAGCACCTTATCGCCAAAGCCAATTATTGCTGTGCCCCACATTTTAGCTTTTGCTTTGGTAGCTTTTTCCATTAAGGTGATAATGGCTTTAGCATCTTTTTGTTTTTGTGCCTCCGGTATTGTTTTAATAAATGCATCAACACTCAGTTCTGTTTTTTTTGTTTTTAATTCTGCCATGGGTAAATACTTTAAGTATTATAAAGATATAAAAGTATGTTTAAATAGAAATAAATTTTAAAACGCAAACAGTTAATTACTGTTGGTGCATGTCGTACCTGTCAAGATCAGGACCATAGCCTTGTTTAACCATATTAGTTACACTCATGCCCATTTTTTCGTAAAAAGGGTAGGTGTGTTGGCTGGTGCCAAGTGTAATTATACGATTGGGCCAATTTGCTTTTATTTGTTTGTAACGGTATTCGTAAAGGGCTTTTCCATAGCCGCATTTATGAAAATTGGCATGCACCATACCCCAGGCTAAACGCGCTTCGTTGGTATCGGTTGTAATATAAAAGCCACCGCAGGCAACAATTCCATCCTTTGGCGTTTCTATTACATAGTACGCATCTTTTTCAGAATTGCTGTAGGTTGGACTATTATAAGCAGAATTTGGGTTTACCTGATGATCTAGCCATTTAATAAACATAGCTAATTCTGATTCGTCAAAAAATTTTGGGCAGTTGCTTTTAAAAACTTCAATGCAAGCCTCTTTATCGTTGGCTTTATAATCTCGTATAATCATTTTTTATTTTGCCTGAGCTATTAATTGGTTTGCTTCTTTGTAATCTAATAATTTAAAGTCGCGGTAAAACGAACCGCCAACACCACCGGTTAAATATCTAAAACCAACCAAGGTATCGGTAAGCGTTTGTACTACCTGTACAATAACCACCAACTGCGGTTTAATGGTCATTTTTTTTGTGCTTGAATCGGGTACCACTTTTCCGGGGCCGTTTACAAAATAAGCTAATCGCGGTAAGGTAATGTTATAAGGTTTAACATTTTTATTTTTGTTGCCGCCATAGGTGTGTATGGATGTGCCGTTTATTGTTTCTTTATAGGTTGGCATTCGGCCATTAACCACAGGTGTTTTGTCCCAATTTTTAAGGTCTATTGGCGGAAAGAAGTGACTATCCGGACAATCAAATTGAGTTATAATTTGGCCATTATCCCAATAGCCATCTGTATCAAGTGTAGGTAAGGTGTCATTTACCGAAGCAGTATCTTCGAAGGCGCTTGTGTACGCACGTACTTCAGTTTGGTTGGTTGGTGCATTACTGCATGATTGCAGGGTAATGGCAACAATTGAAAGTAAATATGTAAGTTTAAGTAATTTCATCATTTAAAATAGTTTACTAACGGTTACTGGTTTTACGCAAATTTTAATGTTTTGCAATATCCCAGTATTAAAGATACAAAAGCTTGGTTTGTGGCAATAAAAAAACGCAAAACTAACTTGCCTTTTGTGTTAATTTTTTACTTTTTTAACAGTAATGGCAATTGATTGAATTATGATATAAAAAGCGATTACACAATACACATTTATGCTATTGCTTATTTTGTTTTTTCATCTTGCGTAATTTTTTTCGGGTTTGCAGGTGAAACCCGTTTTTCCAGCAATCCCAACACCAAAGGCGCGGACGCTCAACATGATTTTTTCCATTTAATGTGGGTGTAAAACGAGTTGTAGAAACATCTAACACAGAATTTAAGCTTAATAAATATTGAATTTGTTG
>Ga0066445_1000389_pt1 | contig 12689 bp, 7 predicted proteins | sample LakWasMet67_HOW9_2_FD_59533 | JGI IMG/M metagenome (GOLD analysis project Ga0066445, IMG submission 59533) | Freshwater sediment methanotrophic microbial communities from Lake Washington under simulated oxygen tension - Sediment Metagenome 67_HOW9 | ecosystem: Environmental > Aquatic > Freshwater...
AAGCCCTGAACGCAAAAAAGCCCCGCGAGGGGCTTTTTTTTCATGCGGCCCCCGCAGGGGCCTTTAGGAACTCAGACTTGATCTGAGTGGCTTGAGCTGAGTGGTGGCACTCAGGCCAGGTCGAAACGGTCCGCGTTCATGACCTTGGTCCAGGCTGCCACGAAGTCACGAGCAAACTTCTCGCGACCATCGTCCTGGGCGTAGACCTCGGCATAGGCACGCAGCACCGAGTTCGAGCCGAACACCAGGTCGGCGCGGGTGGCGGTCCAGCGCACGGCACCCGACTGGCGATCACGGATCTCGTACAGGTTCTTGCCCACCGGCTTCCAGGTGTAAGCCATGTCGGTCAGGTTGACGAAGAAGTCGTTGCTCAGGGTGCCCACGCGGTCGGTGAACACACCATGGGCGCTGCCGCCGTGGTTGGTGCCCAGCACACGCAGCCCGCCGATCAGCGCGGTCATTTCCGGGGCCGTGAGGCGCATCAGTTGGGCGCGGTCCAGCAGCAGTTCTTCGGCGCTGACCGTGTAGTCCTTCTTGAGCCAGTTGCGGAAGCCGTCGGCCACCGGTTCCAGCACCTCGAACGATGCCGCATCGGTCTGCTCGGCCGTGGCGTCACCGCGACCTGGCGCAAACGGCACGGTGATGTCGAAGCCCGCGGCCTTGACGCCCGCTTCCACCCCCACGTTGCCGGCCAGCACGATCACATCGGCCACGCTGATGCCGAACTTCGCGGCGATGGGCTCCAGCACCGACAGCACATGCGCCAGGCGCGCCGGCTCGTTGCCTTCCCAGTCCTTTTGCGGGGCCAGGCGGATGCGGGCTCCGTTGGCGCCACCGCGCTTGTCCGAGCCACGGAAGGTGCGTGCGCTGTCCCAGGCGGTGCTGACCAGGTCGGCCGTGCTCAGGCCCGAGGCGGCGATGGCGGCCTTGACGGCGGTCACATCGTAGTCACTGCGGCCAGCCGGCACCGGGTCTTGCCAGATCAGGTCTTCCTGCGGCACATCGGGGCCGATGTAACGGGCCTTGGGGCCCAGATCGCGGTGGGTCAGCTTGAACCAGGCGCGGGCGAACACTTCCGAGAAGTAGGCCGGGTCCTTGTAGAAACGCTCCGAGATCGCGCGGTAGGCCGGGTCCATCTTCATGGCCATGTCGGCATCGGTCATGATCAGGCGGGTGTGGCCGCTGGAGCCTTCCACATCGGTCGGACGGTGCTCGTCCTTCAGGTTGATGGGCTCCCACTGCCAGGCGCCGGCCGGGCTCTTCTTGAGTTCCCAGTCGTAGTTCAAGAGGGTTTCAAAATAGCCGTTGTCCCATTGGGTCGGGTGCGGCGTCCAGGCGCCTTCGATGCCGCTGGTCACGGTGTCGCGGCCGATGCCACGGCCGCTGTGGTTGATCCAGCCCAGGCCCTGCTCGTTCAGATCAGCACCTTCGGGGGCCGGGCCCAGCTTGGCGGCATCGCCATTGCCGTGCGCCTTGCCCACGGTGTGGCCGCCGGCGGTCAGGGCCACGGTCTCTTCATCGTCCATGGCCATGCGGGCAAAGGTGACACGCACGTCGTGGGCCGTCTTGAGCGGATCGGGCTTGCCATCCACGCCTTCCGGGTTCACGTAGATCAGGCCCATCATGACCGCAGCCAAGGGGTTTTCCAGATCGCGCTCGCCCGAATATCGGCTGTTCGGGCCGCCGCTCGGGGCCAGCCATTCCTTTTCGGAACCCCAGTAGATGTCCTTCTCAGGGGCCCAGATGTCTTCACGACCGAAGGCAAAGCCAAAGGTCTTCAGGCCCATCGATTCATAAGCCATGTTGCCGGCCAGGATCATCAGATCGGCCCAGCTCAGGCGGTTGCCGTATTTGCGCTTGATCGGCCACAGCAGGCGGCGGGCCTTGTCCAGGTTGCCGTTGTCGGGCCAGGAGTTCAAGGGCGCGAAGCGCTGGTTGCCCGTGCCTGCACCGCCACGACCGTCGGCAATGCGGTAGGTGCCGGCCGAGTGCCATGCCATGCGGATCATCAGGCCGCCGTAGTGGCCCCAGTCTGCCGGCCACCAGGGCTGGCTGTCGGTCATCAAGGCCTTCAGATCGCGCTTGAGGGCTTCGACATCCAGTTTGCGCACTTCCTCACGGTAGCTGAAGCCCTCGCCCAAGGGCTGGGTCTTGCTGTCGTGCTGATGCAGGATGTCCAGATTCAGGGCCTTGGGCCACCAGTCGACATTGGTCTTGCTGACCGAGGTCATTCCACCGTGCATGACCGGGCATTTGCCGGCTGCATTCGCGTTCCCGTTTTCCATTGAGAGCTCCTTTGAAGAAAAGATGACGATCTGGATCGACCCTGACTCGATGTCACAGCCCTTGCCTGCCATGAAGGCGGTGAGCCAGGTTCCATCTTGCTGGTCGCTGTCCATTGGCCTCTATTCTGAATCCCATGGGCCTGAAATACGTAAAAATATCACCCAATAATCATTATCATCACAATAGAAAAATACGAATGACTTTGACTTTTGATAGTTTTGTACGCATGGCAACCACTGACAGCGCCCGAGCAGCGCGTATCGTGCCTCGCACTCGCGAGCGCGTGTGAGTTTTGTAAAGAACGGTGGCACCCAATCCGACGAATGGATGCCTCTCACCCCGGCACCTGCGCGCGAACCTGGGCATCAGGGCACCCGCCCTCCGCCCCCGCGGGGCAAGGCAAGCTCAAGCTTTGCGGCCCAGCTCTGAGGTGGCGGCCAGCGGCATGTCCCGGGTGGGCAGGCTGATGCGGTAGCCCTGGGCATAGTTGATGCCCATCTCGCGCAGGGCCTGCAGGATCTCGTCGCTCTCGACGAACTCGGCCACCGTCAGGATGCCGATGTCCTGGCACAGGCGTGACAGGTTATGCACCAGGGCGTAGTCGATCTTCGAGTTGAGGATGTTGCGCACAAAGGCGCCATCGATCTTCACGTACTCGAACCTCAGCTCACGCAGGTAGTGGAATGAGTTGTAACCGCTGCCGAAATCGTCCAGCGCAAACGCAAAGCCGCGGCTGCGCAACTGCGTGAGGAAGGTGCGCATGTTGGTCATGTCGCCAATCGCATCGCGCTCCAGGATCTCGAACACAATGCACTGCGGCGGGATGCCCAGCGTGTTGCACAGGTCTTCCGCATAAGCCAGCACCCCGCGCCCCTGGATCTCCTGGGCGGACAGGTTCAGAAACACCTTGATGTCGGGTGCACCGCTGGCCATGCGTTGGCGCTGGGCCTCCAGGGCCTTGCGGATCACGATGCGGTCCAGTTCGCGGCCCATGCCGTATTTCTCGATGGTCTCGATGAACTGGCCGGCCACCACGATGTCGCCATTGGGCTCGACCATGCGGGCCAGGGTCTCGCAGGCAAACAGCTCGCCGCTGTGACAGTCCACGATGCTGTGGAAGTACGGCACGATGCGCTCCTGGTGCAGCGCCACGCGCAGCCGCTCGGCGTAATCGCGGGTCTGGCGCCCGGCCTGCGTCTTGCCCTTGAGCGAGTCCAGCGTGCAGGCGCCGTCCTTGCCCATCTCCTTGGCCCGGTACATGGCCTGGTCGGCCCCGGCCAGGATGTCGGCCTCGTTGCCGGCGTCGCCCGGGTACACCGCGATGCCGATCGACACCGTGAGGTGAAAGTGCTTGCCATCCGGCGCGGTGAAGCTGCGCTCGCGCAGCGCCTGCCCGAGCAGATGGGCCACCGTGCTGGCCCCGCTGCGGCCGGTCTCCATCAGCAGCACAGTGAATTCGTCGCCGCCGATGCGCGCGGCCACATCCCCCTTACGGATCTGGGTGCGCAGGATCTCGGCCACCCCACGCAAGGCCTCGTCACCCACCTGGTGGCCATAGCTGTCGTTGATGTCCTTGAAATCGTCCAGATCCAGCATGAGCAGCGAGAACTCGTGCCCGTGGCGCTCGGAGCGACCGAACTCGTACTCCAGCACGTTGCCGAACTGGCGCCGGTTGTACAGGCCCGTCAGCGGGTCGTGCATGGCGTAATACTCCAGCTCGGACAGCGTGCGCGACAGCAGCTTGCTGGAGCCCACCACCATCACCATCACCGACAGGATGGAGCGCACCACGCTCTCCTCTTGCGGTGTCAGCTCATTGCTGCCCACATAGGCCACGCCCAGCAAGCCGGCCAGGCGCGGCGTGTGCTCGGGCACCGCCACGGTGATCATGCGGATGTCGTCCACCGCAGCGTCGCTCTCGGGCACGGTGATCTCGAACTCGTCGATCTCCAGCAAGGTGTCGGCCGGCAAATTCAGCCCGGCCAGCATCTGGCGCGACAGCATCTCGCGCGCACTCTTCTTCATGTCCTCGGAGTACTGGCCCAGGTAGTACAGATACAGCGACAGCCCGTGCTCCTCGGCAAAGGCGATATAGAAGAAATTGAACGGAAAGATGGCGTGAAAGTCGGCCAGGATTTCCTGCACAAAGGCCTTCCACTGGGCCACATGTTCGTGCGAGAGGATGATGCGTTCCAGCACCCGGCTCTGGCGCTCGAAGAGGTCTTTCTCGATCAAGGTCGAGGCCAGTTCGGTCACCGTCTGGTTGAACTCCAGCAAGGTGGTCTTGGCGTGCTCGGCGTTGCGGCTCCACTGGCGCTGGCGCTCGCCCAGCAGCAGGGCCATGGTCTGCTCCAGGCTGCGGTAGGTGTCGATCACACGGCGCAGGCGCAGCGCCAGGTTGTGGGGCATGTCCTCGGTCGACAAGGCTTCCAGCTCGGCCATCACCTCGCTCTGCACCTCGCGCACCAGGGCGCCCAGGTTGCTGGCAAAGGCCCGGCTGCGGGTCTGGCTCTCCAGCAAAGAGGCCATGCGGTCCATCACCCGCAGGCGCAAGGCCTCCAGGTGGTTGGTGAAGGCGGGCGCGCTCATCGGGCGAAGCGCCCACCGCTTTGCAGCAAATCAATGCCACAGCGCAGCTCGCCCAGCCAGGCCAGGAACTGCCCCACCGCGGCCCCGCGGTACACCGGCCCGTGCTGCGGCGCGATCATCTCGATGTCCAGGTGGGCAATTGTCTCCAGCCAGCAGCGGATGGCCCGGTTCGAGCCCATGTAACGCCGATGAAAGCCCTCGATGTAGGGCAGGTGCCCGGCCAGATCATCGACAAAGGCCGTGTCCTGTTCCGGCGGCATCATGGCCGCGCCGATGTCGCCCGAAAACAGCACCTTGGCCACCGGGTCGTACACATTGATCTGCCCCTCGGAGTGCAGAAAATGCGCTGGCACCACCTCCAGCACAAAGCCCTCGGCCACCTCGCAGTGCATGCCCTCGTCGGGCACCCCCACAAAATGGGACATGTCCTTGAGCCCGTAATGCGGCAAAAACCGCATCCAGATGCTCGACACGTAAACCGGCGCGTCCAGCAACTCCAGCCAGGTCGACAGCCCGCCCACGATGTCCGGGTCCTGGTGCGACAGAAACACGCCCTGGATGTCGGCCGGCTGCACATAACGCAGCATTTCGGCCAGCACGCGGGGCATCACGCCAAAGCCACCGGGGTCCAGCAGCACGCCCTGGCCCTCATGAATCACCAGGTATTGATTGGACCTGATCCCATCTTCTTCACCCGGTTCACTCTCATTCAACAAAATGAATTGATGTTGGTCTGATTCATGGAGCTTGATATTGCGCATAACCTTCCGGGAGCTTCAATGGGCAAAGCCGATGATCGGCGAAAGGGAAAATGATTTCGCAGTGGCAATGCAATCCATTTGCGTTACGTCAAGGAAGCTGAATTGGATTTTCGCCCCAGGAAAAACCCCGCATTCCTCGTGGTATGGGCGACACAAACCGGGTTGCAGGAAACCCTGAAAAATGAAATCGCCCACGCATTTTCTTCATCTATGATTTTCAACCGTGCCCCATGAGCCCACTGTGCCTTCATCGGCCTTTCAAAAATCCCTGGCCTTGCTGACCAGTCGGCGCTTCGGCACCTTCTGGCTGGCCAGCCTGCTGGCCAACATCGGCACCTGGGCGCAACAGGTCACCCAGCCCTGGCTCATGCTCAGCCTGGGCGCCTCGCCCCTGATGCTGGGGCTGGATGCCTTCGCCCTCAGCGCGCCGGCCCTGCTGCTGACCCTGGTGGGTGGCGAATTGGCCGACCGCACCGACCGGCGTCGCACCATTGCCCTGTTCCAGTCGATCCAGATGCTGTGCCCCTTGCTGCTGGTCGCCGGGGTGCTGGGCGGCTGGATCCAGGCCTGGGAGGTGGTGCTGCTCTCTCTGGTGGTGGGCGTGACCGATGCCTTGTCCATGCCCTCGTTTCAATCGATTGTTCCGAGCATCGTGCGGCACGAGCAGATTCCCGCCGGTATCGCGCTCAATTCGAGCCAGTTCAACCTGTCGCGCATCCTCGGGCCGGCCGTCGCCGGCGTGCTGATGGGCAGCGTCGGCATGGCGGGCGCCTTTGCCGTCAGCGCGGCCTCCTACCTGCCCTTCATCGGTGTGGCCCTGTGGGTGCTGCCCCGCCGCTTGCAGAAGCCCGTGCCTACAGCACAGAGCCGCGCCGAGGGCAGCAGCCAAAAGCTTTGGCTGGGGCTGCGCGAGGTGTTGGGCCAAGCTCGGCTGCGCTGTGCCTTGCTCACCGTGTTCCTCAATGCCTTGCTGTGTGCGCCCCTGATCACCTTCTGCCCGGTGCTGGTCAAGCAGGCCTTTCAAGGTGACGCCGCCCAGTTCAGCCTGAGCGCCGGCGCACTCGGGCTGGGGGGCCTGCTCGGTGCGGCAGCCCTGATGGGTTTCGATGCCCAGCGTGACCGGCGGCCGTGGTGCACCGGCTTTGCCCTCGCCTACGCAGTGATCGTGGTGCTGGCCGCGCTCAACCCCTGGGCCGAAGCGCTGGCGCCCCTGTTCGTGCTGGCCGGGGTGGCCATGACGGCCAGCAATGCCTCGGCCAACACCCTGCTGCAATCCAGCGCGCCCGATCACCTGCGAGGCAAGACCGTCAGCCTGTTCATGCTGGCGATGCGTGGGGGGCTGTCCCTGGGCAGCCTGCTCACAGGCTTCAGCGTGCACCTGATGGGGGTGCGCAGCGCACTGACCCTCAACGGAGTCCTGGCTTTGGTGGCTCTGTCGGTCTTGGGGATGGTCTGGCGCCGAGCAAGCCGGCCCGCCGATTTGTAAGCAGTCTGCAAAAACATGGCATCAAAATTGCCAAAAAAGTTCATTTTTGGCCGCAATCGCCGATACACAAGGCATGCAAGTCACTTCCAGCACCTCCAGCAGCGCCGTCACAAGCACCTCCAGCTCGGGCGGAACCGACAATGCCAGCCAGATTGCGGCGCTGCAAAAGCAGTTGCGGCAACTGACTCAGCAGCTCAAGGACGTCGCCAATTCAGAGGGTGACGCCAAGACCAAACAAAAGCGTGCGGCCCTGCTCCAGACGCAGATTCAGGTGGTTCAGGCCCAGATATCGGCTTTGCAACAACAACAGCAGCAAGAAAAAACCGACAAGGCGGCCAAGGCGCAGCAAACCAAACCAGCCTCGGCCACCAGCCAAGCCCAACAGGCCCAGAAAAAAGACAAGGATGAAAAAAACGCGCTGGGCCAACAGATCGACGTCTACGTTTGAAATATCGGGGCTCGGATCCAACGCCCCTCAGGCCGAATAAAGCCTGATTTTCCGGCGCTGGCCCTTCAAGCCTGATCAATTCATTGCGAAACGGGCTGGATAATCCAAGCGCTTCGTGTATCTTGTTGTATCAGGCCGGCGATTGAATATCCCTGGTCTGTTGGCGATGCCCTTTCACGACGCGATCCTCCCCCTGAATCCAGGTGCCCAGGCCCCTGAGGCCCCAGCCTTGCCGACGATTCTGTTGGTGGACGACACCAAGGAGAACCTCTACGTCATCGGCCAGATGCTGCGCCCGCTCTACCAGGTGCGGGTCGCCAATTCAGGGCAGCGCGCCTTGCTGGCCCTGCAAAACCCACCCCGCCCCGACCTGATCCTGCTCGACGTCATGATGCCCGACATGAACGGCTATCAGGTGCTGGAGCAGCTTCGCGCCAACCCGCTGTGGCGCGACATCCCGGTGATCTTTGTCACCGCCCTGAACGCCGATGACGACGAAGAGCACGGCCTGGCCCTGGGCGCGGTCGATTACGTGACCAAGCCGGTCAAACCGGCCCTGCTGCTGGCCCGGGTCCACGCCCAGCTTGAACTCAAACAGGCCCGCGACCGGCTGGCCCATCAGAACGCCTTTCTCGACGCCGAGGTGCGGCGCCGCATGGCCGAGAACGAACTGATCAAGAACCTCAGCCTGTTCGCCTTGGCCACGCTGGCCGAAAAGCGCGACAACGAAACGGGCAACCACCTGCGCCGCACCCAGGCCTACATCGAGGTGCTGATGAACCAGTTGATGGATCACCCGCGCTTTGCCCAGGCCCTGGCCACAGCCGACGTGCGCCAGCGCATCGCCAAGGCGGCGCCGCTGCACGACATCGGCAAGGTGGGCATTCCGGATGCGATCCTGCTCAAACCCGGCCGGCTCACACCCGACGAGTTCGAGGTCATGAAAACCCATGCGGCCATCGGGGCCCAGGCCCTTGAGGAAGCCATCGAACGCGCCCGCGAGCTGCAGGCCACGCCTGCCGCAGGCAGCGATGCGCCTGATTCCCCGGACAGCCGCCCCTCGCTCGATTTCCTCGAAACCGCCCAGCAGATTGCGGCCGGTCACCATGAAAAATGGGATGGCAGCGGCTACCCACTCGGACTGTCCGGCGACGCCATCCCCCTGCCCGCCCGCCTGATGGCCCTGGCCGATGTGTTCGACGCCCTGATTTCACGGCGCCCCTACAAGCCCCCCTTGCCCATGGACACCACGCGGCAAATCATCACCGAAGGCCGCGGCAGTCACTTCGACCCCGACATCGTCGACGCCTTCCTGACCCGGTTTGGTGAATTCAAGACCATTGCCGAACACTATGCAGACCAAGCCTGAACCCACAGCGCCACTGCACACCCTGCACACCCTGCAGCGACGTGCAGGCTGTATTGCTCTGATGGCACTGCTTGCATTGGGCTGGGACACAGCCCCTGCAGCAGACATGCCCCCCCCACCTGCCACATCCCCCTTCCAGGAGGTGATGGCCAAGCCCGAGCTGCTGGCCCAGCTGCGTGCTGGCGGCTACGTGCTCTACATGCGCCACGGCACCACCGACAACAGCCGGGCCGACGCCGTGACCGGCCTGCGCCTGGACGACTGCAGCACCCAGCGCGTGCTCAATGAGGAGGGACGCCGCCTGGCCGTGACTCTGGGCAACACCCTGCGCCAGGCCCGTATCCCGGTGGCCGAGATCTTCCACAGCCCCCTGTGCCGCACCACCGAAACCGTGAAGCTGGCCTACCCCGACTTCAAGGGCCCGGTGCATGCCGACCCGGACCTGATGTACACCGCCAACCTCACCAGCGAGCAGAAAAAGCCCGTGCTGCAAGCCACCCGGCGCCTGGTCAGCACACCGCCCGCACCGGGCAGCAACCGCCTGATCGTGGCCCACGCCCCCAACATGGCCGATCTGATGGGCTATTTCGTCAAGCCCGAGGGCACGGTGGTCGTGCTGCGCCCGCTCGGTGCCAACGGCTTCGAGTACCTGGCCAGCATCCCGCCGGCCCTGTGGCCCCAGTTGATGAAAGCAGCGCCAACGCCATGAACTGGCGCACCGACTCCAAGCAACTGCAGTTCTTGCTGCTGCTCTTCCTGCCTGTCGCGCTGGCCCTGTTGCTGGGCGGGGGGTTCAACCGGCTCACCGAACAGGAACTGCAGCAGACGCGCAGCGAGTACGACCAGGCGCAGGCGCGCGACCTGGGCACGGCCAGCGAGGCCTCTTCGATCAGCCTGCAGGCCCTGGTGCTGCAGCAGGAGCTGACCGATGCCCTGGGCCAGGCCCAGGCCGGGCGCGTCGATGAGGCCGGCGCCTACCGGCTGCACACCCGCATCGTTGACCAGGTGGCGCAATTCGAGCAACGGCTGGCACGCCTGGGCCAGGCCGAACTGTCCACAGAGCAGGCCAAGGCCCTGCGCGCCGCCCAGGCGGAATTCGGCAACTTCAAGCGCTTTGTGCTCATGAGCACCGACCTGGCCTCGATCGACACCCGTCTGGCCGGACAGCACCTGCTCACCGCCCATGACCATTACGTGAAACTGGCCCTGCAACTGCAGGCCATCGACGAGCAACTCACCCAGCAAGCCCAGCAGCGCAACGCCGAAGCCAGCACCGCCCTGGAAGCCATCCGCAGCCGCATGCTGCTGCTCAGCGCCACGGCCACCGGCCTGGTGCTGGCACTCTGGCTGGCGGTGGCCTTTCGCCTGGCACGCCGCCTGGGCCGACTCAATGCCGCACTGAACTACCTCAGCGAGCACGATGATGAAGAGGGCGACACCCCGCTGTTCGCCCACCTGGGCGCCAGCGCGCGCCGCCAAGGCCTGCTGGGTGACATGGCCCGCGCGGTGTTGGCCTACCGCGCGGCCCGCCTGGAACGCCGGGCAGCCCAGCAGGCGCTGGACACCGAACGCACCCAGCTGCACGCCCTGATCCAGGGCATGCCCGATCTGGTCTGGCTGAAAGACCCCCAAGGGGCCTACCAGGTGTTCAACCAGCGCTTTCTGCAGCAAACCGGACGCAGCCCCGAGACCTTGAAAGGCCTGCGCGACCCCGATCTGTTCACCCCCGAAGAGGCCGCGCTCTACCTCAGCGGCGATCAGATCGCCATCGACACCGGCCGCTATGAGCTGCCGCCCCACTGGCGCCAGTTTGCCGATGGCCACCGCGAGCTGGTGACGGCCATCAAAACCCCCATCCGCGACAGCCAGGGCCAGTTGCTGGGGGTGCTGGGCGTGGGGCGCGACATCACCGCCCTGCACCACACCCAGCAGGCCCTGGCCGACCGCGAGCGCCAATTCGCCAGCATCGTCAGCCAGGCCCCCATCGGCATCGTGCTGGTCGACCTGGCCACCCTGGGCTTCATCAGCTTCAACGACGCCGCCAGCCAGGCCATGGGCTACGAGCGCGACGAATTTGCCCACCTCACCATCTACGACCTGCAGGCCCACCTGAGCCCCGCCCAGGTGGACACCATCGTGCAACGCATCGTGGCCGAGAACGGCCTGGAGTTCGAAAACCAGCGCCGCAACAAACAGGGCGAGGTGCGCGAGTTCTGGATCTCCATGCGCCCGCTGCAACTCGATGGGCGAAGCTGCCTCACCGGCGTCTGGATGGATGTCACAGAACGCAAGAACACCGAACGTGAGCTGCAACGCCACCGCGAACAGCTGGAGCAGCGGGTGATCGAGCGCACCGCCAGCCTGGAAGAGGCCAGTCGGCGCCTGTCAGAGCAGGCCTTGCAACTGCGTTCGGCCAACAGCGAACTGCGCGGCATCTTCGACCACGCCACCGTGGGCATCGTGATCCTTCAGGCTCGCCGGGTGTTGCGCTGCAATCGCAAGGTCGAGGAAATTTTCGGCTACCCACCGGGTGCGCTGCTCAACCAGAGCACCCGGCTTTGGTATGGCAGCGATGCAGAATATGAATCGGCTGGCCAGCTGATCGAAAGTTACCTGGATCGGCCGGGGCCCCATGTGCGCGAGCACGAGATGCGCCGGCGTGACGGCAGCCGCTTCTGGGCGCGCCTGACCGACGCCCGCATCGACATCCCCGAGTTCCCCAACGCCATCATCGGCATCATCGAAGACGTGACGGCCGAGCACCGCAATGCCGAAGAGCTGCGCCGCGCGCGCGACATGGCCGAGAGTGCCAACCGGGCTAAAAGCAGCTTCCTGGCCAACATGAGCCACGAGATCCGCACCCCGATGAACGCCATCATCGGCCTGGCCCATCTGGTGCGACGCGCCCCCCTGAGCGAACGCCAGACCCAGCAGCTCGACAAGCTGTCGGACGCAGCCATGCACCTGCTGGCCATCATCAACGACATCCTCGACTTTTCGAAGATCGAGGCCGGCAAGATGACCCTGGACCCGACCGACTTCCAGCTGGAGCGGGTGGTCTCCAATGTGTTTGCGCTGGTCACCGAGAAGGCCGAGGCCAAGGGGCTGGAGCTGGTGGCCGAGATCGGCAGCCTGCCACGCATGTTGCATGGCGATGGCGTGCGCCTGGGCCAGGTGCTGCTCAACTTTGCCAACAACGCCGTCAAGTTCACCGAGCGGGGCAGCGTGCGCCTGCGCGGCAGCGTGCTGCCCGAGCAGGGCGACGGCCGTCTGTGGCTGCGCTTCGAGGTGCGCGACACCGGCATCGGCATCAGTGCCGAGCAGCAGGCCCGCCTGTTCAACGCCTTCCAGCAGGCCGACGTCTCGACCACCCGGCTGTATGGCGGCACCGGCCTGGGCCTGGCCATCAGCCGGCGGCTGGCCGATCTGCTCGGTGGCCGGGTCGGCGTCAGCAGCCAGCCGGGCCAGGGCAGCAATTTCTGGCTCGAAGCCCCCTTCGAGCCCGCCCCGGACAGCCCCGCCACCGACGCCCTGCCCCTGCCCGCACGCAGCCGGGTGCTGGTGCTGGACGACATGGAAGAAGCCCGCGAGGCGCTGGCCGACCTGCTGCAAGGCCTGTCCGCCCGGGTGGACCGGGCCAGTTCAGGGGCCCTGGCCCTGGAGATGGTGGCCCAGGCCGATGCCCAGGGCGACCCTTACCTGATGGTGTTCTCCGACTGGCTGATGCCCGGGCTCAATGGCTCGCAGACC
>Ga0066445_1000393_pt1 | contig 12591 bp, 6 predicted proteins | sample LakWasMet67_HOW9_2_FD_59533 | JGI IMG/M metagenome (GOLD analysis project Ga0066445, IMG submission 59533) | Freshwater sediment methanotrophic microbial communities from Lake Washington under simulated oxygen tension - Sediment Metagenome 67_HOW9 | ecosystem: Environmental > Aquatic > Freshwater...
TTCCATTTCTTGAATACGTTTTTCTAACAATTTGTAGTTAAACATTCCAGTAATAGAATCTGTAAATCCTTGTTGCAATTCAGGCAAAACTGAAAAGCCATCCTGACCAAACAAATATGATTTTAATTCATTTTCACTTACATCAATTCCCAATGCTTCATATTCTTGTTCAAAAATGATTGATTCAACAACATAATTCCAAGCTTTATCCGCAGATGCATCTTGATCTTTTTGTGTGTATTCACGTTGTTGTTGTTGGAACTGCATTTGATCTTGTTGTTGAAACAAGTTGTTCGCTTCTTCATATTTCTTGAAGTCAACCATTTCACCGAATACTGTTCCGTAACCAATTTGCTCATCAGAACCTGAACCCATTTTACCGTATGCTCCCAAAATGAAAGCAACTAAAGCAAGTCCAATAATCACTACTAGTAATACAGATTTTTCTCGAATTTTTCCGATTAATGCCATTTTCTTTTTTCTTTAAGGTTGCGAATATAATTAGATGAATTGATTTTTAAAAATTTATCGTACACTTTAAAAAAGAAAAGCCGTTCATTACGAACAGCTTTTCCTCTTTTTGAATGTTTATTTTACAATCCTCCACGTCCAGAAGCTGGCGTTTTTGGTGTTGATTCAGATGGTTTTAAATCTGGTTTGATATCCAATTTTTCTTTATTTTCTGGACAAGCTCCAACTGTATCACCATGTGCTTTGTGCGCAGGCAATTCACTCAATGGAATCTCAATTGTTGTAGATACACCATTTTCCGTGTGACAAATAGTTGTTTTAGCTTGACCAATTTGTCCACCTGTACCTGTTGTACCAGATCCAGTTTCTGTTGAACCGCCATTATTTTCGCCTCCGCCATTTGTGGAAGGAACATAATTCACAGTGATTGTTTCTGTTGTTGTTCCACAATCATTTGTAACCGTCACCATCAATGTGTTAGTTCCTTGAATCAAGGCAAGGTTCGTATTTAACAAACCAGATGCGTTATCAAAACTATAAGCAGTAACCGAACGGTTATTCAACTTAATTGCTAGGGTGCTTCCTGGATTCATAATTGACGCTGAAAATGCGAAGTTTTGATCGGAAACCGTCATTCCATTCACTGCAGGGTTGATAAATGTAATTACCGGCGGAACACATGGTTGATATGTTACAGTAATTGTTTCCGTAACTGTTCCACATTCATTTGTTGCTGTAACAATGAATGTATTCAAGCCTGCATTCAAATTCACTTTACCAGAGAATCCAGATGGAGGATTAAAACTGAAGCCAGAAATCGACGATCCATTTTGCGTAACCGTAACCGTTGAACTAGAAGTTAGGTTAGCAATATTCGCATTGATGCTCATTGAAGCCGAATTCACAACCAATCCATTTGCAGAAGGGTTGCTAACAGATATCACAGGCATCACGCATGGTGTGTAATTCACTGTAACCGTTTGTGTTGTTGTTCCACATGAATTTGTTGCAGTAATTACAAATGTATTTGCTCCTACATTTAAGTTAATTTTCCCTACAAATCCAACTGTAGAGTTGAATGTGAAGTTTGTTAATTGATTCCCATTTTGTGTGAAAACAATGTTTGAACTGTTTTCCACATTTAACACAGAAGCATTCAATGTAAATGATGGTGAGCTAACTGTCATTCCTGTACTCGCCGGATTCACAAACGTTACAACTGGCAACACACATGGTTTATAAATCACTGTGTATTGTTGTGAAGCTGTTCCACAAGCATTTGTTCCATTCACAACAAATGTGTTAACACCCGTCACCAATGTAACATTACTTGTTAATGCTCCAGTTGTACTATTGAAGTTCACAGGTACTGAATTACTACCATTAAACGTATATGTAATTCCTTGACCATTCCCCATATTCGTTAACAAAGCACTAAAAGTGAAGGCTGAACTGCTCACTGTTGCACCGCTTGCAACTGTATTTGTTAAACTTACTGTTGGAGGAACACAATTGTTATAATTAACTGTCAATGTTACTGCATCTGTGCCACAAGGTGTTGTAATTGATAATACAATTGTATTCAATCCTGGAACTAAATTCACAGTACTTTGGAATGCTCCTGTTGCGTTGTTGAAACTGAAATTAGAAATAGCTCTTCCGTTTATCGTTAGTGTTATTCCTTGTCCATTACTTGCGTTTGAAATAGTCGCAGCAACATCAAACGTTGAAGTTGTAACTGTTGATCCATTCATTGCTGGCATTACCAACGAAATTGACGGAGCTATACAATTGTTGTAGTTCACTGTAATTGTTTCAGCATCTGTTCCACAAGAAGTTGTTGATGTCAAAACAATTGTATTCACACCTGGATTCAATGTCAGGTTCGCTTGAAGTGCACCAGTTGCATTATTGAAACTATAATTTGTAACTGCAACATTGTTCAATTTCAATGAAAGACCTTGACCATTGTTTGAATTCAAAATCAATGCTCCCAACGTGAAGTTTGCTGAAGTAACTGTTGTGTTAGCAGTTGTTGGTGTAACAATCGTAATTGAAGGTGCTACACATGGTGTGTAAGTAACAGTAACTGTCTCAGCATCTGTTCCACAAGCGTTCAATGAACTAAGCACAAATGTATTTAGACCAGCAACCAATGTAACTGTGCTTTGGAAGGCTCCAGTTGCATTATTGAAACTGTAATTTGTTACATTGTTTCCATTTTGGTTGAATGTAATTCCTTGTCCATTGTTTGAATTTTGAACAGTTGCATTCACTACAAACGTCGGATTAGAAACAGTTGTTCCGTTTGAAGCTGGCGTTACAAAATTGACAATAGGAGCAGTACAATTCGAATAATTGATCGTAATTGTTTCCGTATCTGTTCCACACGTTGTGTTGACAGTTAAAATAAATGTGTTCAATCCTGGAACCAAAACAACTGAACTTGTTAAACTTCCTGTTGCATTGTTTAGACTGTAATTTGTGATTGCTCTTCCATTCAACGATAACGAAACGCCTTGTTGACCTGAACCAACATTTTGTACCATCGCAGAGAAATTGAAGTTTGCCGTATTTACAGTTGTTCCATTTGTACTTGGAGTAACAATTGTAATTACTGGCGCAATACAGTTATTGTAGTTTACTGTAACCGTTTTTGTATCTGTACCACAAGCAGTTGTTGCAGTTACCACGAACGTATTTAAACCAGGTGCCAATGTTACATTCGCTTGCAAAACACCCGTTGTTGCACTAAATGTATAATTTGTGATTGCGTTGTTATTCAATTTAACTGAAATTCCTTGACCATTGTTTGTGTTTTGAATTAAGGCCATTAAACTGTAGTTTGCATTCGTAACAGTTAAGCCATTCGGCGCTGGTGCTGTAATGTTAACAGTTGGCAATACACAAGGCTGATAGTTTACAACAATCGTTTCTGTATCAGTACCACAAGAAGTTGTAGATGTTAAAATGAACGTATTCAATCCTGGTAACAAGTTAACTGTTGCTTGAATCGCTCCTGTAGTATTGTTGAAACTATAATTTGTAATTGCTGTATTATTCAATTTCAACGAAACACCTTGTCCATTATTTGAATTTTGAATCAATCCACTGAATGTAAAACTTGGTGAAGAAACAGCCAATCCATTTGATGCTGGAGCAACGACTGAAACAACTGGAACCAAACAAGCTTGGTAGTTAATTGTAATCGTTTCTGTATCTGTACCACAAGCATTTGTCGTTTTAATAACAATCGTATTTAAACCTGGGTTCAATGTTAACGTCGTTTGCAAATTACTCGTTGCATTGTTGAACGTGAAGTTTGTAATCGCACGTGTGTTATGTGTAACTGTAATTCCTTGACCATTGTTTGAATTCAAAACAGATGCATTCAAAACAAAATTTGGAGAAGAAACTGTTGTACCATTTGATGCTGGGGCAATTGGAGTAATTACCGGAGCTACACATGTTTGATAATTAACTGTAATTGTTTCCGTTGCTGTTCCACAACTATTTGTAGAAGTAATAACGAAAGTGTTTAGTCCCAAAGCTAAGGTTACAGTTGTTTGCACTGCTCCTGTAGTTGCGTTGTAATTTACATTCGTTAACGCACGTGTGTTGTGTGTTACTTTCACTTGGCTATTTGCACCATTTTGAATCAATGCAGAAAGTGTGAAGTTTGAAGTGCTAACAGTTGTTCCGCTTGTCGTTGGCGAAACCAACGAAATACTTGGAACTATACATGTTTGGTAATTTACAGTAACTGTTTGAGTTGCTGTACCACATGCTGTTTGAGCCGTAATAACAAATGTGTTTGTTCCAGGAGCTAAATTCACAGTACTTTGTAATGCTCCAGAAGTCGTATTGAATGTGAAGTTTGTAATGTTCACATTGTTTTGAGTCACAGTAATTTGTTGGTTCGTTGCATTTTGTACAACTGCACTTAAGTTATAAGGCGCTGAAGTAACTGTTTGACCACTAACTGTTGGATTCACCATTGTAACAAGTGGTGATTTACATTCTTGGTAGTTAACAGTGATTGTTTCAACATCCGAACCACAGCTATTCGTTGCTGTAATTTCAAATGTATTCATACCAGGCACTAACACAACTCCTGCTTCTAAACGATCTGTTTCTGAATTGTAATTGAATGTATAATTGCTAACTCCGTTTTGTTTTACAGCAATGTTTTCTCTTCCCAAAACATTTTTTACTTCCGCAACGAATTGATAGTTCGCAGCAGTCGATATTACGCCATTTGAAGTTGGATTGATGTAAACAACAGTTGGTGTTAAACATCCTCCTGCCGTGTTGTAATTATCAACGTTTCCAAGCGTGTTTTCTGTATGATCTGCTTTTCCACCTCTAAATCGGAAATTCACGTAGGCAGATGTGTAATGATAAATATCACGGTACTTGCTAGATGCATCAATGTAACCATCAAAATTGTCAAGTAGCGTGAATGTGGTTTTATGTTCCAAACCAATTGTTACACGTTTTCCAACTTGATAACCAATACCAAAACCTAAGCTTGGCATGAATTTCACGTTGTAAGTGTTATCTGCCGTTCCATCTAATGGTGAATCGTACATTTCATCTACCAAACTATTGATATACGGTTTGTTTGTCACCATGTTTGGATCATAGTTGTAATAACTATCTGTTAAATCTACTTGGTTTTGCAAATCACCATAGGTTTGATACCACGTAAAACCAACACCTCCAAAAATGTATGGATCGATACCTGTACGCTCACGAACTCCATTGGCGTGAATAACAAGTTCCAAGGCCAAGCGATGCACATCTGCTTGGAAATTGTTAACCGAGAATCCCAATGAATCCTTGTACGTTTGCAAAGCATAACCCGGTTGATTGGTTGGATTATAACTGTTTAAAGAAGTAGAATCATAATCTTGACCATACCAAAAACCACGCAAATAGCGTGCACGGATGTCAAAATAGATCTTCTTACCATAATTGTAATTAAAGGATCTTCCTAAGGTTAATCCATAACCAACATTATTACGGTTTGCCACATCAGTGGTTTGCCAAGTTGTTCCAAGATTTAATCCCAAGAACCACTTCGAACTGTTATCGTAATCTATTTTTTGGGAAAACAACGATCCCATTGATAGAAGTAGGCTGAACGCGAGAGTAACTATTTTATTCATATGCCATTATATTAAATTGTTCGGCTAAAAAAAACCTATTATTGTGCCAAAAAACAATAACTTCATCTTTTTGGCGGATTAAAACTATGCATTTTATTCCAAGGCTGATTAAATTTGTTGTTATTTGTTAGAAAAACAGGGGATTGAAGAACATGAAACATTGGGTTGTTATTTTATTGTTAACGCAGATTTTGCACCACGAATTAATGGCGCAACAAAGCTACAATAACTGTAATTCCGCTCTTGAACTTTGTCCAAATCAATTGTTTTCAGTTACAAACATCGATGCAAATAAAACGTTTTGTCCAGGTTGCGAAGATGATTTTACATTCTGTTTTACTTCTAATAATTCTATTTGGTTCACATTTACAACAAATGCAACCGGTGGAGCAATTCAAGTTGATTTTAGCAATTTAGTGTTTGAAACAAATCCTGGTCAAGACAATGCACTACAAGCAACTATGTTTACCGCAGCTTTACCATGCAATGCCGCATCATATACTGCAATTGGAAATTGTGTTTCGAATGGAACAGCGCCTTTTTCGTTAACGAGTGCTGCTCTTTTACCTTCAACCACTTATTACATTGTTGTTTCTGGAGATATGACTGGCGCTGGAATTACAGCTGCCGCAGAATGTTCGTTTGATTTATCGATTAGTGGTGCCGCTGTTGACCGTCCTATTCCCACAATAACATTAACAACAGGAACAACGGCAATTTGTTTGAACGATATCTTCACTGCAAATGCAACAGTAACGGATTGTCCCGACACAGGAAATTATACATGGTTTGTAAATGGACTTGAAGTCGCAACTACAACGCTTCCAACATTTCAAACAAGTAACTTGCAAGATGGAGCTATTATTTCCGTAGAAACAAGTTGTTATTTATTGTGTGCGGAAATCGTCACGACAGCTACTCCTGCCATTTCGGTTTATTCGTTTCCTCTTGATGCTGGACCTGACCAAACAATTGCAACTGGTTCGAGTACGACACTTTCTGGAAACACGAGCGCGCCTATTTATTCTTGGTCACCAACATTTTATGTGAGTAATCCAAACAGTTTAACACCAATCGCATTTCCTGAAACAACAACAGTTTTTACATTAAGTGCCACTGAAAATGGATGCACCTTGGAAGATTATGTAACGATTACAATCACCGAGGAACTTATTTTTCCAACCACGTTTTCACCGAACGATGACAATGTGAATGATATCTGGGAAATAACCGGTGTGAGCAATTACCCGAATTGTTTTGTACGCATATTTGATCGTTGGGGACAAGAAGTCTTTCAATCAACTGGATATTCAAAACAAAAAGCGTGGGATGGAACAGGAAAAGCTGGAAAATTAGCAGAAGGTGTTTACTTCTATATTGTTGAACTCCGCGATTCTGATAAACAAGAATTTAAGGGAAGTATTACCTTGATTCGATGACGCGTAGATGGATTACATATTGTCTTTTCGTGCTTTCAATCCTTGGAAGTGAGCTTGTTTATGCGCAACAAACGCCTCAATATACGCAATGGTCGATGCACCAATTTGCCTTGAATCCTGCGCACGCCGGAATTAAATCATGTATTGATATTCACACACTTTATCGTGCGCAATGGTTGGGATTCGAGGGTGCTCCAAGAAGCGGTTTTTTGACTTTGAGTACGCCTTTAAAATCAAAACGCAGCAAATACTTAAGCGCGCGACAAGGATTGGGATTACGTTTTGAAACCGATAAAATTGGACAGTTCAATACGAACAGAATGAACATTGCTTATGCTGCTCATTTCAATTTTACGCGTGACAGTCGTTTGTCCTTGGGAATTTATGGCGGTGTCATTCAAATGGGCTACAATCCTGCAAACTCTGTTACCATCAATCCAGATCCAGCAATTTACCAAGAAGCTTCATTTGTTTCGCCGGATGCATCGTTTGGAGCATGGTGGAATGGTAAGAACTACTATTTTGGTTTGGTGATGCAGAATTTGTTTCGTCCAAAATGGGATTTGGGAACCGATTCACGTTATCGTTTTCATACTTTGTTAAACGGAGGATATCGTTTGGGCTTGAATGACAAAGTAAGTTTAACTCCTGCGTTTTTGTTAAAAATTCCACCTCGCGGACCATTAGCGCTTGATCTTCAATTAATGGCTGATTTCAGTAATAAAGTGAACATAGGAATTGGTTATCGCAACACAGATGCAATGACGTTTTTTGCAGGGATGAAATTCAATCAACGCCTTTCCATTCAATACTCGTTTGACTTAACACTCTCTGCTTTGCGCAATGCGAGTAGCAACACACACGAATTATCCTTAAGTTTCTCCGCGTGTAAACCTGAAAACACGAACCAATCACGTTGTCCGCTGTTTGAGTAAGAAGTTTCCCCTCAAGTTATTCAACTTTCGCTGTTTATAATTCCCGCTTCTTGTCGCATTTGCAAGCCTTAACTTGTTGATATTTGTTAGGCTAAAAGAAGATATATGAGATTAAGTGTTATTATCATTGGTTTATTGCTGTTAGGGGCGTGTGTTCCTGCAAAAAAGTACAAGGATTTAGTTGAGCGTGAGAAAAAGTGCAGCGAAGAATTGGAAATGTACAAGACCAATGCTCTGAATTTCGAAGGAAAAGCAAAAGATTTAGAAGCACGTTACGATGTGTTGAAGGCCGATGTTGAAAAACTGAAAGGCGATACAACACGCATTGGAAACGAATACCGCATCTTACAAACACAGTACGATAAAATGGTGGTTCAAAACGAATCATTGGAAAAAGCGTTTGATAAATTGCGTTTATCTGGAGCAAAAGAAACAGCCAACCTTCAAGCTGAATTGGAAAGTAAAAACGTTGAATTGCAACGCAAAGAAGATGCTTTAATGACCTTGGAAGCTGATCTAAAAACGAAAGAACAATTATTGGCTGAACGCGAACAACGTGTCAACGAATTAGAAGAAGCCATTAAACGCAAAGACGAAGCTACAAAATTGTTGAAAGCAAAAGTCGCGAATGCTTTGAAAGGATTTGAAAGTCAAGGTTTGACAGTTGTTCAAAAGAACGGAAAAATCTACGTGAGTATGGAAGCGAAATTGTTGTTTGCTTCAGGAAGTACAATCGTTGAAGCGAATGGTAAAAAAGCGCTTGTCGAATTAGCGAAGGTATTGGAAAACGAAAAAGAATTGGAAATCATTGTTGAAGGTCACACCGATACAGATAAGTTAGTAAGTGCTTCGCATCCAAAATCAAACTGGGAATTGTCAGTTCTTCGTGCTACATCTGTAATTGATATTTTATTGACGAATTCAAAAATGAATCCAGCACAATTAATGGCCGCAGGACGTTCAGAATTTCACCCGGTAGATCCAAACGATAAAGCAAAAAATCGTCGTATTGAGATTATTATTTCTCCGAATCTTAATGAATTGTTCGATATAATCAATAAAGATTAATCATCGACGTTTGCTTATTTTTGCAACATGTCGTCTGTGAAAGAACATCTTCAGTTAAAACTCAAAACGCTTCCTGAGAAACCGGGAATCTATCAGTATTTCGATGCTGGCGGCACGATCATTTATGTTGGAAAAGCGAAAAATTTAAAAAAGCGCGTTTCATCCTATTTCAATAAAACACAAGAAAACGGCAAAACTGTGATGTTGGTAAAACGCATTGCGGATATCCAATACATGGTTGTTGATACCGAATTGGATGCTTTGTTGTTGGAGAATAACCTCATCAAAAAATACCAGCCGAAATACAACATTCAGCTGAAAGATGATAAAACCTATCCTTGGATTTGTATCAAGAAAGAACCATTTCCACGTGTGTTTTCAACTCGCAATGTGATTCGCGATGGTTCCAATTATTACGGACCTTATCCAAGTGGAAAGGTCATGCATACCTTGCTTTCATTGATCAAAGAATTGTATCCTTTGCGCAATTGTGCCTATGATTTGGCTGCGAATAAAATCGAGGAAAAACGCTATAAAGTGTGTCTTGAATACCATTTGGGAAATTGTTTAGCGCCATGTGTTGGACATGAATCGAAAGCACATTACGACGAAAAAATTGCACAAATTGAGAACTTGGTAAAAGGAAACATTACTTCGGTAATGCAATTTCTGAAAGACAAGATGGTGCAACATGCGAGCAATCATGAATATGAGTTAGCGCAAGAAATGAAGGTGAAATTGCAAACGCTTGAAAATTACAAAGCGAAATCCACGATTGTTTCACCAAGTATTCATGAAGTTGATGTGTGTACCTTACTCGATGAACCAGACGCTGCGTTTGTCAATTATTTGTGTATACACAACGGTTCAATTATTCATGCTTACACGGCTGAAGTAAAAAAGAAATTGAACGAAACACGTGAGGAAGTCTTAAGTTATGTTTTGCCCGAATTGCGCGAACGTTTTTCGAGTGTTTCGAAAGAAGTTTTGTTGGATGAAAAGTTGGATTTGAAACTTGAAGGAATTCAGTTTTCTGTACCTCAACGTGGTGATAAAAAACACTTGGTTGAACTTTCATTGCGTAATGCTAAGTTCTATCGACTTGAAAAGACGAAACAAGAAAAAATTGTTGATCCAGAACGTCATACGAAACGCATTCTTGAGCAAATTAAAACAGATTTCCGCTTGACAGAATTGCCTGTTCACATGGAATGTTTTGATAACTCCAACATTCAGGGAACGAATCCCGTTTCGGCTTGTGTTGTGTTTAAGAATGGAAAACCGAGTAAAGCAGATTATCGCCATTTCAATGTGAAAACGGTGGAAGGTCCAGATGATTTTGCATCGATGGAAGAGGCAGTTTATCGTCGCTACCGACGTTTGTTGGAAGAAGGTCAATCGTTACCGCAAATGATCATTATCGATGGTGGAAAAGGACAATTAAGCGCAGCATTGAAAGCCTTGGAGCAATTAGATTTGCGCGGAAAAGTCGCCATTGTTGGGATTGCCAAACGCTTGGAGGAAATTTTCTTTCCGGGAGATTCTTTGCCTATTTACATTGACAAGCGATCTGAAAGTTTGAAAGTTGTTCAATTCATGCGAAATGAAGCCCATCGTTTTGGAATCACGCATCACAGAAATCGCAGAAGTAAAGGAGCACTTACATCAGAGCTAACTTCGATTACCGGCATTGGTCCAAAAACCCAAGAAGATTTAATGAAAGCGTTTAAAACCGTTTCAGCAATTAAAGGAGCTTCGATGGATTCGTTGGTTTCCGTGATTGGTGCTGCAAAAGCAAAGATTGTTCATTCGTACTTTTCTACGGAAAAATAGATCAAAGATCTCTCGGTTTTGGAAATTAGCGAAGTTGGAAATTCGCAAATTCGCAAATTCGCAAATTCGCAATATTACGAATCACTAAATACTAGTCAAATTTTATTGAACTCAATTCGCTAATTTTTCCAAGCCATTTTTACAACGCACATCTTCCCGTTTTTTGCGCTCTTCAAACAACAGTTGACTATTGGAAACTTCATTTTCGCGATTTGGTCGTGCGTGATCTAAGTGGAACTGAATCGCTTTGTAACGCATTGAAAATACAGCAAGTCCAGCGCGTTTTCCTCGGAACTCAATATCGGAATCTTCGCCATAACCAGGAAACGTGTAATCTTCGTCAAAACCATTTAATGCTACCAAATCACTTTTGCTCCATCCCATGTTACAACCCAAACATTTCGGTGTTTTAAGAAAGGATTGACCAAGAAATGGTAAATAAAATGCTTCTTCTACGCGTTTGGTTTTATTCTTAATCATTTGTCCGAAGCCAGGATGCGCTTGTTGTTCGCTTTTAATCAGTTGTGTTGTTGTAGCATCCAAATCCACTCGGCGACCCATGCAAATTCTTCCTGCTTGAATTGACTTGTTGTAACTCTCCATGAATCGTGGGTGAAGCAAACAATCTCCATCAATAAAGACCAACTTTTCTGCAGAAATCGTCCGCAATACTTTATTCAAAAGTTGATTCTTCAAAAAACCATTGTCATCTTGTTGAAAGTGTTGGATGCGTAACTTTCCTTCATATGATTTCAATAATTCATCAAAACAATCACTATCACCATCTTGCGAAATTATTACGTCAAAGTCTTTCCATGATTGTGTAAGCACAGAATTCAAAACCGCTTTCAAGGCGGCCACATCTTTATAAACAGAAATAATTAAGGCACAATTCACAGCGCAAAAGTGTCAATTTTTTCTGACTTTCAGCACAGTATTAACATTCTACTCTTGGTAAGCTTTTAATGCGTGTTAAATATCGATAACATCCCTTTTTATTTTTGTTGGCATGAAAATGTTGCTTTTACTTTTCAGTTTGAGTGTGTTAAGCATTCAAGCGGTTGCACAGAAAGACAAAATCATTGTGGTAATTGATCCTGGACACGGTGGAAGTGATCCTGGACATTTGTCGAGCAATAAAAATCATCTTCCAGAAAAAGCGTTGAATTTATTGATTGCAAAAAAGTTTGGTTCGTACATTGAGCAGAACATGAAAAATGTGACCATTATTTACACGCGCACGGATGATTCTTTTCCTTCCTTAGATGATCGTGTTGAAAAGGCAAATAATGCAAAGGCGGATTATTTCATTTCCATCCACTGCAATGCAAATGCGCACGCAAATGTTCATGGAACCGAATCTCATGTACATTCAATGAGTTCGAAAAAATCTGTGAGTTTAGCAAAGGAATTTGAAAGTGAATTTTCCACACGTGCTGGTCGTCATTCACGAGGTGTAAAAGATTCAGATGATCGCGAACATTCCTTGCAGGTATTAAAATTCACAAACATGACGAGTGTTTTAGTTGAATGTGGCTTTTTAACCAATGAAAAAGAGGCAAACTATTTGAATACAACAAATGGTCAAGACATTATCGCATCGGCGATTTACAGAGGGTTTCGCACAACCATTCAAAAAGATTTCCCTACAATTAGTTTCTTGAAAAGTGGTGG
>Ga0066445_1000397_pt1 | contig 12568 bp, 13 predicted proteins | sample LakWasMet67_HOW9_2_FD_59533 | JGI IMG/M metagenome (GOLD analysis project Ga0066445, IMG submission 59533) | Freshwater sediment methanotrophic microbial communities from Lake Washington under simulated oxygen tension - Sediment Metagenome 67_HOW9 | ecosystem: Environmental > Aquatic >...
GGGATCATGCGTCAACTCGTAAATATGCCAACCGATGGCGACCATCATCATCTGATACGACAGCACCATCAAGATACGAAAAGCCAACAACTTGGGAAACGCAAAGCCCTGATGGGCAAGAATCTGACGGACGGATAAGGACATAGCCTCAATTATACGCTATCCCCTTGCATGGCAGATTGTCTCGGAATCCCCTACAATACGATGACGGGTGCAGTGAATCAGGCAGTAGGCGGCAACGCTGATGAGCCGTCGTTGACTCCGTGCGACCCTGCCGATATAGATGGAGCGCACCCGCCCTCACACACTGCCCGACGAGGAGCGCCCCGCACGATGCGTGACTTTTTTCGATGTTTTGTGCTTTTCATGCTGTTAAATATCCCCATCGCGGGCAACACGCGCGAGGTCATGCAACTGTGGGTCACGGTGGATTGGGAGGGCTTGTGGCTGCAGGATGACAATCTGCAAGCCATGCAAAAATTTAGGCAACAGTTCCCGCACATTCCCCTGTTACATCTAATTAACCCGGTTTATTTTATCCAGCCCGGCGTCAATCGTGCACAAATCGGCAGCCAGATACGCAGCACCTTATTGCCGCAAGACACCATTGGTCTGCATCTTCATCCCATGCGCAGACTGGTGGAAAATTGCGGCATTCGCTACCAGCCGGGGCCATCGATTGCCGATATTGACGAGCAATGCGCGCAAAGCAGTTGCGGTCATTCGGTCAGCCTAGAGTTTGCCTACAGTCAGACCGAGCTTACCGAGCTGGTCAATTGCGCCAGTGCCATGCTGGTGAGCAACGGCTTCAACCGACCACGGCACTTTAGGGCCGGGGCTTGGCAGTTAGGGCCGAAATTGCAAGCCGCGCTAGAGGCCAACCAGTTTTTATGGGATAGTTCACGTATTGATGCGCAGTTATTAACCACACGCTGGCATCGCGACAGCCCACTGATCAAGATGCTACAACAATTACACGCGCACACCGCGCAACTTAACCAACCCTATGCGTTAGGCTACCAACTCATGGAATACCCCAACAATGCCGCGCTGGCCGACTACACCAACAGCAAACAATTGCTGGCCTTATTTGAACAACACTTAGTGGCGCATGAACCGGTAATGGTGATGGGCTTTCATCAAGAGTCTGCTGCAGACTATCTGCTGCGTTTGGAGCGGGCCATCCCACGCATGGAGCAACTAGCCAAACAAAAAAACGTGACCATTGAGTGGATGCCATAAGCACGCTATACGATGGATTTATTTTCTGACCACCCCACTGCGCCAGTCACGATTGCCACTGGCGCGTATTGGCTCCCTGGCTTTGCCTTACCGGTGATGCCGACGCTGTGGCAGGTATTGGCGCAGCATCTGGCCGCCTATCCCGCACAGCGCATGATGACCCCCATGGGCCACCTGATGTCAGTCGCCACCAGCAGTATGGGCGATTGGGGTTGGGTAGGCAGCACACAAGGCTATGGGTATAGCGCCCAAGACCCCGCTACACAGCAGGCTTGGCCCGCGATTCCAGCGGTGATGCAGGCGCTGGCCACTGCCGCCGCACAGCAAGCGGGCTACGCAAACTTTGTGGCAGATAGCTGCTTGATCAATGTATATGCGCCCGGCAGCAAAATGGGCCTGCATCAGGACAAAGATGAACAGGACTTTACGCAGCCTATCGTGTCGGTATCGCTAGGCATGCCCGCCACTTTTCTGTTTGGCGGGGCCAAGCGCAATGATCCAACCGTCAAAATTCCGCTGCAACATGGCGACATCGTGGTGTGGGGAGGCGCAAGCAGGCGCTTTTACCATGGCGTGACTGTAGTCAAGCCGCAGACCCACCCACTGACGGGCCTCAGACGCATCAACCTCACATTTAGAAAAGCCAAATAACGATTAACATGGCTAGCAAACGCCTTTATCAGCGCATCCCCCCTTTGCGTAAGGGCTGATAAAGATCAACAATCCCTCTCACTTCCGGGTTGCATCTGTGGTTCAAAAGAGTAAACTGAAACTGTCTTCTCTAACTTTTTTGCTGTCAATCTGGCACCAAGTTAGCGCAGACAATTTCAGAAAAAGGAGTTTGTCATGAATTTACAACTTACCGGACATCATTTAGAAATCACACCGGCATTGCGTGAGTACCTTTTATCCAAATTCTCCCGCATCAGCAATCACTTTGATCATGTGATTGATGTCAAAGTCACCATGTCTGTTGAAAAGCTTGCCCAAAAGGTTGAAGCGACACTGCATGTTCCAGGAAACGATTTACACGCCACCTGCAGCGATGAAAACATGTATAGCGCCATCGACATGCTGACTGACAAACTTGACCGTCAAGTATTGAAGCACAAGGAAAAACACGGCGACCACCATAAATCTGGTGGCGCAGTGAAACACCAGCTAAGCTCCTAGGTCTTGCCTCACATTCTCTACCCGCTCGGGTAGAGAATTCAAACCCGCCACACCGATTTCTTTTACGTCATTTCACCCCCGCCACGCCGTATTCAGTTGTAAAATACTTGTTCATTTCCTGTTTAGATGTTCACATCACGTATGGCGCAAATCTCTGTCGCTGATTTGTACAAGCAGATTCGCAGCAAACTCAAATTGAAATGGGTCGCAGGTGAGTCTGGTAGTCAAAAAATACTGAACTCCGGCACGGTGACCAAACCCTCGTTGGCATTGGTGGGTCATTTAAACTTTGTGCACCCTAACCGCGTGCAGGTACTGGGTTGTGCTGAGATGGATTATCTGGCCAGTCTAAGCATCCTCGCCTTGCAACAGGCAGTGAGTAATTTATTCTCCACAGATTTGGCCATGGTCGTGGTCGCCAACGGTGAAAAAGTACCGCCGATCATGCTTGAAGCCGCCCAGCAATCGCAAACGCCTTTGTTTACCACGCCCATGATCAGCCCGCAATTAATGGAGTTGCTGAGTCATTATCTAGCAGTAGCCACCGCTGAAACAACCAGCATGCATGGGGTGTTCATGGAGGTGCAAGGCTTTGGTGTGCTGATTACAGGCAGTGCGGCCATTGGTAAAAGTGAACTGGCGCTAGAGCTCATTTCGCGTGGCCACCGACTGGTCGCGGATGATATCGTCGACTTTTACCGCACATCGCCAGAGCGCATTGAAGGTCGATGCCCAGAGCTGTTACAAGACTTTCTGGAAGTACGCGGCTTGGGGATTTTGAACATTCGCGCACTCTATGGCGACAATGCAGTCAAACCCACCAAACCGCTGGATATGATGATACAGCTTGAGCTAGCCGACGAATTAAAGCCGCAAGACCTCGACCGCCTGAGCGCTAACCGCCAAACGCAGCGCGTGCTGGATGTTGAAATCAGCAAAGTGATCATACCGATCGCAGCTGGCCGCAACATCGCGGTGCTGGTCGAAGCGGCCGTGCGCAATCATATGTTGCTGCTGCGCGGCGTGAATGCCACCAAACAACTGACCCAGCGCCAAAAGCAAATCATGCTTAGAGAAAGCAAATTACGATGAACAGAGAGTGGTGCGACGCATGCAATTGGTGATTGTCACGGGGTTGTCCGGCTCGGGGAAAACCATTGCCTTGCGCGTGTTTGAGGACAGCGGCTATTACTGTATTGATAACCTGCCAGCCACCTTGTTGCCGCACATTCAAAGCCATGTGGCCGATCGCGATGCCGCAAAAGTGGCGGTGAGTATTGATAGCCGCAGTATTGCCATTGAGTCCTTGGCGGACATTTTACAAACATTAAAAACACAAGGCATCGCGGTACATTTGCTGTTTTTGGATGCCAGTCTGGAGACGCTGGTCAAACGCTTCTCCGAGACCCGGCGTAAACACCCTTTAAGTACGCCTGAACGTGCATTGGCTGACAGCATCAATCATGAGCGCGTGTTATTGTCAGGCCTAGATAATCTGGGGCACCACGTAGATACCAGCAATTTATCGTCTAACGCCCTACGCAATCACACGCGTGAGTGGATGTTGCAAATTGAGCAAAGTTACCAGCAAGCCAGCACCCACTCGTTAGTGGTGTCGTTTATTTCATTTGGCTTCAAACACGGCATTCCACTCGATGCCGATTTTGTGTTTGATGTGCGCAGCCTGCCTAACCCGCACTATGACCCAGTGCTGCGGCCCTTTAATGGCACACAAGCACCTATCCAGCAGTTTTTACAAAATGAACCGCAAGTGCTTGAAATGCAACGTGACATTCAGCACTATATCGAAAAATGGCTACCAAGCTTTTATCACGACCATCGCAGCTATGTCACCATTGGCATCGGCTGCACTGGCGGACAACACCGGTCCGTTTACTTGGTGGAACAACTGGGGGCATATTTCAAGCAGCAGCATCAAGTGATGATACGACATCGGGAACTACAAGATGCGCTTGTCACCGCAACCCCTTAATTGATGGACTCTGAGAGCAAACTTATGATTGGTGTATTGATTATTGCGCATGGCAGCTTGGGCCCCAGTCTGATTGACTGCGCGACCCATGTCATGGGCAACCGCCCGGCCCAACTGGATTTTCTTGAAATTTCTAAACATGATGACCCAAGCTCGGTGTTACCCAAAGCGCAAGCGCTGGTCAAGCAACTCGATAGTGGCCAGGGCGTACTGGTATTGTCTGACATTTATGGGGCGACGCCATGCAATATTGTCACCCGCTTGTTAACCCCTGATGAAATCGAGGGCGTTGCGGGGGTCAACCTGCCCATGCTGGTAAGGGTGTTGAATTATCGCCACGAAGGTCTGCATTCGTGTATCCAAAAAGCGTTGAGCGGCGGCCGTGATGGCGTCGTTCACTTTACCAAAACCACTTGTCATCACGCACAATAATAGTCAACTTTATGGCCAAACTCTCACTCGAAATCATCAACAAACTCGGCCTGCATGCGCGCGCCTCCACCAAGTTTACCCAAACGGCCAGCCAATTCAAAAGTGAAGTCTGGGTCGAAAAAAACGGTCGCCGTGTCAACGCCAAAAGCATTATGGGCGTGATGATGTTGGCGGCAGCCAAGGGCAGCATCATCGACATTGAAGCGACCGGGAGCGATGAAGCGCAAGCACTCGCTGCCTTGCAAACACTGGTGAACGACTACTTTGGCGAGGGTGAATAATTGACCAGTTTCAGCATGCACGGTGTAGGGGTGTCCAGTGGCATTGCCATCGGCCATGCCCATCTGATTTCCCATGCCCTGCTCGAAGTGGTTCATTTTAAGATCGAAGCGGATGGCGTAGCCGTTGAAATTGCACGCTTTGAGCGAGCAATAGATTTGGTCAAACATGACTTGGCGCAGCTAAAATCGCAACTGCCAAAAAACGCACCCGCCGAACTGAGTGCTTTTATTAACACGCACCTTGCGATGTTAAGTGACAAGTCCTTGTCCGAAGCGCCCAAAGCCATTATTCGCCAAGAGCTATGTAATGCAGAGTGGGCGCTTAAGCAGCAAATGGACGACCTGGTGGCGCAGTTTGATGCGATTGAAGACAGCTACTTGCGTGAACGCAAACAAGATGTCGTGCAAGTGGTGGAGCGCGTCATGAAGGTGCTGCTCGGCCGCGACCAATTGGCCGCCAGTGAAAAAAAACAGCAAGCCAAACAAGAGCGGGCCATGATTCTGGTCGCACACGATGTCTCGCCCGCAGACGCGATCCAGTTCAAACATCACCAGTTTGCCGCCTTTATTACCGATGTCGGTGGTGTCACCTCCCACACGGCGATTCTGGCGCGTAGTCTCAATATTCCGTCAATTGTGGCACTGCAACGTGCCCGCGATTTAATCAATGACGGCGAACTGATGATCGTCGACGGGGCCGCGGGCGTCGTCATCGTCAATCCCGATCCAGAAGTGCTGGCCGAGTATCAACTCAAACAAAACCAATGGCAACTGGCCAAACAAAAATTACAGCGAATCAAAACTACCAAAGCGATGACGGTGGATGGCGTCGCCATTGATTTGCTAGCGAATATTGAAGTGCCTGAAGATGTGATCAGCGCCAAGGCGTCGGGCGCGGTCGGGGTGGGCTTATACCGCACCGAGTTTCTGTTTATGAACCGCACAGACATGCCCGATGAGCAGGAGCAATTTGAGGCGTACAAACATGTTGCCGAGGCGATGAAAGGCTATCCGGTGACAATACGCACCTTGGATATCGGCGCCGACAAACAATTGAATTCAGATGAAGTCGTTACCGCCACTAATCCGGCACTGGGCTTGCGGGCGGTGCGCTATTGCTTGGCCGAGCCACACATTTTTCACACACAATTCCGTGCTTTATTGCGTGCCTCACACTATGGCCAGGTCAAAATCTTGATTCCGATGTTGTCGACTTTGGCCGAACTGCGACAAACCAAATTGTTGCTAGAACGCGCCAAAGAATCATTGCGTCAACAACAGCTGCCGTTTGATGAACACATCCAATTAGGCGGCATGATTGAGATTCCGGCCGCCGCCATTAATGCAGATGCGTTTGCGCAAGGCTTAGACTTTTTGTCGATTGGCACCAACGACCTCATTCAATACACCTTGGCCATTGACCGCGCCGATGACGCAGTGGCCCACCTCTATAACCCGTTGCACCCTGCGGTGCTGCGCCTGATTCAGCTCACTATTCAAGCCGCTGAAAAATATCAAAAATCGGTGTCTGTCTGCGGTGAAATGGCGGGCGACATTAAACTCACGCGTTTGCTGGTCGGCATGGGCATGCGCCAATTGTCTATGCATCCGTCGCACATTTTGAGTGTGAAATCTCAAATTCTGCAAAGTGAAGAAAACGTCTTGTCCAAGCAAGCGAAAAAGATTTTGTCCTTGAGTGACTTAGACAAAATAGAGCCGCTGATTAAAAAATATAATGGTGAGATGCTCTAACCCAAGCCTTGCATTTAGCAAAACTCATCACCATCATCAAAATATACAATGAGCGAGATGCGAACATTTGGCCAATAATAGGCCTCTATCGTCATATCGCATAAAACAAAGGATACCGTTGTGAGCACCAATCCCTTACTCAATTTTAGTGGTCTACCAAAATTTAATGATGTGCGCCCAGCGCACGTTTCGCCAGCAATTGACAGCTTGCTGGTGGAGGGTCGCGCCTTGGTTGAGCAGTTGGCCACGTCCACTGACACCCCTGACTGGCAGAATTTTGTACAACCTTTAGAAGACTTCTCAGAGCGCTTGTCTCGCAGCTGGGGGCCGGTTGGGCATATGAATGCCGTCGTCAACACGCCTGAACTGCGAGAGGCTTACAACGACAACTTAGCCAAACTGACTGATTTTTACAGCGATTTGTCTCAAGATGAGCGTCTGTACAATAAATACAAATTGATTCAAGCCAGTGCTGGTTTTGCACAACTCAGCCGTGCCCAACAAAAAATCATAGACAATGAAGTGCGCGGCTTTAAACTTGGCGGCGCTGAGCTGCCTGCAGCAGACAAAGTGCGTTTTAAAGAAATTGCCGAAAAATTATCGAAACTCGGTAGCAAGTTCGAAGAAAATATTCTCGACAATACCAATGATTTTAAACTCCTGGTCGCCAACGCCACCGAGTTAACCGGGCTGCCTGAAGATGCCTTGCAAGCGGCTGCTGAGGCGGCGAATGCCGAAGGTGAAACGGGCTACCTGTTCAGCTTGCAGTTTCCCTCCTATATGCCGGTGATGCAATATTGCGACAATCGCGCACTGCGTGAAACGTTGTATCGTGCCTATGCCACGCGCGCCTCAGAATTTAGCAAACCAGCGTGGGACAACACGCCGCTGATTGCTGAGCTGATGAAACTGAAACAGGAAGAAGCACAGCTGTTGGGCTTTCAAAATTACGCTGAGCTGTCACTGGCCACCAAAATGGCCGACACCCCAGCCCAAGTGATCGACTTTTTGGATACCTTGGCCAAACGCGCCAAACCTTATGCTGAAAAAGACATGGCTGAACTGAAAGCCTATGCCGAAAAATTAGGTTTTAGTGATATGCAAGCGTGGGATGTTGCCTATATCAGTGAAAAATTGCGCGAAGAAAAATATGCTTTCTCAGATCAAGAAGTGAAGCAATATTTTCCGGAAGACAAAGTGCTGGCAGGTCTTTTTAAAGTGGTCGAAACCATTTTTGGCGTACAAGTCAGAAAAACCGATGCCCCGCTCTGGCATAAAGATGCCAGCTTCTACGAAATTAGTGACCAGCAACGCCAACCAATCGCTTACTTTTACCTCGACTTATATGCTCGGCAAGGCAAACGCGGCGGGGCATGGATGGATGAATGCATCACGCGCCGCAAAACTGCCCAAGGCATTGCGCTGCCTGTCGCCTACTTGACCTGTAACTTCTCAGCCCCGGTCGGCGACAAACCCGCATTATTTACGCACGATGAAGTGATTACGCTGTTTCATGAGTTTGGTCACGGCCTACACCATATGCTGACACAAGTAGACGAATATAGTGTCTCTGGCATTAAAGGCGTTGAGTGGGATGCGGTGGAGTTGCCCAGCCAGTTTATGGAGAACTTCTGCTGGGAATGGGAGGTGTTGCGCCACATGACATCGCATGTAGACACTGGCGCGCAATTACCGCGCACTCTGTTCGACAAAATGGTAGCGGCCAAAAACTTCCAAGCCGGCATGCAAACAGTGCGTCAAATTGAGTTTTCCTTGTTTGATATGCGCCTGCACAGCACTTTTGACCCTGCGGGCAAACACACTGCGCTCGATGTGCTGGAGCAGGTACGTGACGAAGTGGCCGTCTTACGTCCTCCGGCATGGAACCGTTTCCCAAACAGCTTTAGCCATATTTTTGCCGGCGGCTACGCCGCTGGCTATTACAGCTACAAATGGGCCGAGGTGCTCTCCGCAGACGCTTACAGCCTGTTTGAGGAGCTAGGCGTCTTGTCTGAGGTGGCGGGTAGCCGCTTTAAAAACGAAGTGTTGGCACAAGGGGGCGCCCGGCCAGCGATGGAGTCATTTGTCGCGTTTAGAGGCCGCGAGCCAAGCATGGATGCTTTGCTCAGACACAATGGAATGGCACATTAATCGCGCATCAAGCCAGGTCAAACCAGATCTGGCTAATGTTTTTATTTTTTTGCAAGGATCCGCTTATGTTAAACACGGTACGTTGGCTGGTACTTAGTCTCTGCTTAGTCTCCGCAGACAGCTTCGCCGCTGCATCCGCGGATGAAGACATTCATGCAAAAACAGCGGACGGCGATGAGGTGGTGTTGCATGCCAACGGCTATTGGGAGTTTAAAGATACTAAAAAAGCAGCTGTCGCCAAGGTCAAAGTTGAAGAATTTGAGCGCAGCAATGGGTGTCCGCTCGGGATGCGTCCGAGCTTTTTGGGCATGGGCCGCTGCGTTTCCTTTGATGATCCCATCCTCAAACGCGGCTCTTTAAGTGGCAAAAGCCGCTAACGCTCGCCAAGATTAAGCACTAAAACGGGGCAGCGAAAGCTGCCCTGTTGCGTTTGATGGCCCCGCCAGCCCAGTACAAAGACGCCAAGCCACTGATAGCATGTCACTTTCTTGCTCCGCTGACCATCAGGTACGGCCTTTGCTTGTAAAGAATTTTATATTAAAGCTCAATGCGCCATGATCAACTCTCTCGACTTTGCCCGTCACGGCGATAAACAAAACTCTGCATTCTTTGAAGAGTATCTGCAAAAGCTACTTGAAGAGCGCGACCAACTCGGCTTGACCGACATGATTCAGGAGATCGACGCCCTGATGATTACCGTAGACCCAGATCATTCGATTCAATACATTGCTGAATTGTCTCTGATGACCTCCTACCATTACCTGGTGACCTTGGAGACAGAAAAACATTGGACGCACGTGCTGCGCATTGATTTAAATTCCCCTGACTTATTGGTGCGTGAGGTCAAAGACCCCAATTTACGCGGCATTTTCCGTGCACTGAACGAGATTTATCCGGTAGGCGCGCGCAAGCCCAATAGTCGCTACATGGGCGAGATTATCCGCGTCAATAATATGCATGAGGTGGTCAAATTACAGGAAGCGCGCGAGTTTCGCTTTTTTACGCAAGATGAGGTGCGCAAACTGGAGTTACCGGGCAATGTGGCGATCAGCAAGCCTTCGCCCTATACCCACAATATTGTGGGCTATATGAAACGCGATCCGGGGGAGTTACGCGTCTACGCCCTCGGCATCAGCACCATACGGCCGGATGTGCAGGCGGCATATGACCAAGCCAAAGACCAACAGGCCAAGTTGCGTATCGATGACCTGATCTTGCCGGTAGATCATCTGGCAACCCGCGTCTATAGCCAGAACCGTGAAGTTGCGATTCTGGAATACTTGTCTTGGTCCAGCTACTTTTTTTGGGGCGCGTATAACATCTGGGACCAAAACTCATCTACCAATGTCACCAAAAGCGTGCATGGCTTTGCCGAAACCAAAAGCCCAGCCAAAGTGTTTACGGCCAATAACACGCCTTATTTCGTCAACCATCTTGAAAAACTACCGTCGCCCACTGAAACCTTTGTGCGTAACTATGGCCCGCGTTTGCATCACATTGCACTCTCGGTCAAAGATGGTACCCGGGATGGCAAGGAAAATATCGACTTTGTCGTGAATGCGATTGCCAGTCAAGGCAAAGGGTTCTTGCTGGATGTGATCGGCTCTAAAGAAGAAGGACTAAAACAAATATTTTCAAATGCCTCCGAACACTCCTCCCTGATTATTGAATATGTGCAGCGCTACGATGGTTTTGATGGCTTTTTCACCCGCGACAATGTGGCAAAACTGACCGAAGCCGCAGGGGTGGAAGAAGGAGTACTGGAGCAACAGGCCAAGCTGAGTCAGGGGATTGCCTAGTATTCGTACCGGCCTCGCAGTGCTGCCTTATAATAGGCATTGATCAACGCATTGCACATTCTTATGGACCACGCATTCTGGCACCAACGCTGGCAAAACCAACAAATTGGCTTTCACTTGGGTGCGGTGAACCCTTGGTTAGCGCGCTATTTTCAAACGCTAAAGTTAACGCCTGGCCAGCGGGTATTTGTGCCATTGTGTGGCAAAACACTCGATATTCCCTGGCTGCTGGCACAGGGCCAACGCGTCGTGGCGGTGGAACTCAGTGAGTTGGCCGTGGAGGCGCTGTTTGCGTCGCTCGATCTGTTGCCGGCGGTCACGCAACGCGGCCCATTGAAGCATTTCCATGCTGCGCAAATAGAGGTTTTTCAGGGCGATTTTTTTGCGCTCAACGAGGCGCTACTCGGGAAGGTAGATGCGATCTACGACCGCGCAGCGCTGATTGCGTTGCCCGCGCAGATGCGTCAATCCTACAGCCGACACTTGATGGATATCTCGCATCGCGCGCCACAGCTACTCATCAGTTTTGCCTACGACCAGTCATTGCTGACTGGCCCACCGTTCAGTGTCAATGCGACTGAAGTGCATGCACACTACGCCGCAGATTACCAACTCGAGCAGTTAGCGACGCAATCACTTGAGAAAGGCTTAAAGGGGCAATATCCCGCTGAAGAAACAGTGTGGTTGCTTTCGCACTAAAGCAGACAACCGCTCAATGCATCATGATGCATCAACCAGTCATGCAGGCTATCCACCACTTGATGCGCTTGTGCACGCACCTGTGCGCTAGGTTGCCTGAGGTCAGGCACGACTACCACGCGCAAGCCCGCCGCAATCGCGGCTTGCGCGCCCAGCTCACTATCTTCAAAGGCAATACACTCTTCAGCTGCCAAGCCTAACTTCTCAAGCGCGAGTAAATAAATATCCGGACTAGGTTTGCCGCGCTGTACCTCTTGGCCGCTGGTGACTTGGCTAAAATAAGGCAGGACACCGGTATGCGTTAAACGGTGTGTGATGTGCGGAATGGGCGAAGAGGATGCCACACTGCAGACAATGCCTTGCGCTTGGTAATAGGCCAACAAGGGCTCTACGCCAACTTTCAGTGGAAACGCATGATCGCGCGCAGCCAAAAACGCATTCAGGCCCTGCATCACATGTTGAAAATTGGCCTCACTACCCAACTGCTGTGTCATCAGCCGTGTCGAATCCGACCAAACCCGCCCCACCAATTCAACGTATTCAGCTTGGGTGTAGGTGATGCCAATCGTCGCCGCGGCCTCGATGCAGCCTTGCATAATGATGCGTTCGGAATCGATCAATAGACCGTCCATGTCAAAAATAGCTGCTTTAATCACTGACTGCGCTCTTTATGCCTGTAAAGCAGTATTTTACCGCGAGTAGGGGATGACTAAAAACATACTTTTTTGACAAAAATGCGCTTGGTGGTCAGTAAATCTATTAAAAATCAACACACGGCAACCCAGCACAGCTACTATCAAAACACATGACCTTGTGCCATGCCTTAACCCGCCAGCCACTGGAGGATGTTGCAGGTGGCAGCCCTGAATCTTGAAGGAGCCGCAAATGGACAAAGCAACACTGTATACCCTGCGATGGTCAGCCATGCAAATTGCCCGGCTATCTGCTGATCCGAAAGTGGACGCGTTGGCGCTCAGCCAAATAGAGATCCTCTCGCAACTGCTCGAAGAAGCAGTGCCCGAAGAGTTCAGTCCTCCGGAGCCTGC
>Ga0066445_1000399_pt1 | contig 12509 bp, 14 predicted proteins | sample LakWasMet67_HOW9_2_FD_59533 | JGI IMG/M metagenome (GOLD analysis project Ga0066445, IMG submission 59533) | Freshwater sediment methanotrophic microbial communities from Lake Washington under simulated oxygen tension - Sediment Metagenome 67_HOW9 | ecosystem: Environmental > Aquatic >...
AGTCCGAGAACTACTTTCTCAAGGTGATTTGCAACATGGATACCCGCCCACAGGCTCAAAGCGATTCAGTCAGCGGCTTGCTCAACGAGCGGGCACTGAAGAAGGTTCAGGCCCTGTATGAGGGGCATGGTCGCGGTGCAGAGTTGGCTGCGGCCCAGGGCACGGCCTGGGGATTGCTCAATGCAGTGACGGAGTTTGTGGACCACGAGCGCCGGGCTCGGTCTCAGGAGTACCGCCTGGACAGCGCCTGGTTTGGCCAAGGGGCCAACCTCAAGCAACGGGCGCTGGATCAGGCATTGCAGCTGGTCTCATGAACTGGCGACAGCGTTTTCTTTCCCTCTCCGCTTCCGATTCCTCAACCCTGCCTTCGACGGCATAGCCCCGGCCCCTTTGATGGGACCGGGGCTTTTTGCTTTCTGGGGCGGAGTTGCAGGTCGGTCTTTGATCTTTCTTTGCTTTCTGCCTTTTGTTCTTTCTCTTAACCTACTTTGGAGATTTCCATGGCGACTTCGCATGCCCAGGTGAACAAGCCTGTTCGCCCTCGTCCCGCCTTGAAGCTCATCAAGACGGCCGATCTCAACCGGGATCAATGGCTGGCCGTTCGCCAGCGTGGTATCGGCAGCTCCGACGCTGGGGCTGCCGTTGGGCTCAACCCCTATCAATCCCAGCTCGAACTGTGGATGGTCAAGACCGGGCGTGGAAGCGCCCTGCCCTTTGACGATCCGAACGATGAGAGCAGCCCCATGTACTGGGGCACCCTGCTGGAGCCCATCGTGGCGGCTCACTACACCAAGCGCACCGGCAACCGGGTTCGCAAGGTGAATGCCGTTCTGCAGCACCCAGAACACCCCTGGATGTTGGCCAACATCGATCGCGAGGTCGTGGGCTCGCCTGGGGTGCAAATCCTGGAATGCAAGACAGCCGGCATCAATGGCGCCCATCTGTGGAAACACGGGGTGCCAGAGTACATCCAGCTTCAGGTCATGCACCAGCTCGCAGTGACCGGCAAGCAGGCCGCTGACGTGGCGGTGCTGATCTGCGGCCAAGAGCTTCAAGTCCATCGTATCGAGCGCGATGAAACCATGATCGCACACCTCATTGAGTTGGAGCGTCAGTTCTGGACTTTGGTCGAGGAGGACAAACAACCTCCGGCTGATGGATCGGACTCTGCTGATCTGGCGCTTCGCTGCTTGTATCCCCGGGATTCGGGAGCCACCTTGGACCTCTCTGAAGACTTGGAGATGTCGGGTGTGTTCTCGGACCTGGTGGCGGTGCGTGAAGTACTGGCCACCAACACCGCCTTAGAGGCTCAGTTGAAACAACGCATTCAACAACGCATGGGAGATGCCTCCCGTGTGGTGTTTGAAAGCGGGGACATCAGCTGGAAGCGCAGCAAGGACGGCAAAGGCCTGGACACGGAGAGGTTGCTCAAAGACAAACCCGACCTGGCAGAGCGCTACGTCCTGACCAAGCCAGGATCTCGACGGTTCTTGGTCAACACCTGAATGGTGCCAACAGCACAAAGGCCTGCCCAGCGGCAGGCCTTGTTTATTTCCACCTCCGAACTTCGGAACTCAAATTAGAAAGGAGCACACCATGCTCAAAGGACTGGCGTTGACGCCACCCATCATTGGCCGCATCTCCATCGGACGCGTGGCGGAGAAGGACGGCAAGCGTCTTCCTGCCAAGGATGACGAATTCACCATCACCAGCCAGGTGCAGGTGCGCGGGAGCTGGGTCAACCATCCCTTGGATGAAACGCTGCGCAAAAACAAGGGCCGAGCAGAACGTGAAGACGGTACCGAGGAGCCCAAAGAAGGCTCATCCACCGGCAGCAGCAAGCTCCGGAGCATTCCTGTTCGCTTGCTGTTTGACGACCCGGACCTGAACCTCCGGGCTCAGTACACCTTGTTTGACCGAGTGTCTGGGCGGCCGGTGTGCGTTGGCAACGGAGAAACCTGTCGTCGCGCGACATCCAGCGGGGTTCAAACCCTGCCCTGTCCCTCGCCGGAATCGTGCGAGTGGAATGGCGATCGAGGCTGCAAGCCCTTTGGGCGTTTGAATGTTCGCATTGACGTGGAGGATCAGGAAGGCGATCCCCACCATGACGAACTGGGCAGCTTTGTGTTCCGGACCACGGGTTTCAACAGCATTCGGACGCTGGCAGCGCGATTGAAGTACTTCCAGGCAATCTCGGGTGGGGTGTTGTCGACGATGCCTTTGGAGCTTCGGCTCCGGGGCAAGTCGACCACGCTGTCCCGGCGTGCTGCGATCTACTACGTCGATCTGACCGTGAGGTCGGGGATGACGGCCAGTGAAGCTGTGCTGGAGGCCAAGAGCGCCTGGGAGCGCAGGCAAGCCACGGGGTTTGATCAGGTGGCGCTTGATGCTGCTGCTCGCGAAGGGCTGAGCCAGGGGGCGTTCGAAGAGTCTGAGGAGGATGGCCCGTCGGTCGTGGAGGAGTTCTTCTCGCCTTCCATGGGAGTGCAAGCGAACGAGCCCCCGGTAAACCAGGCCGAACATCTCGGGCCTGATCAGGTGCCGAATGCTGGGCGCCCTGCGCGATCGGGCCTGGCCGCCAAGCTCGGGCGGCGCCTGGAGCGCAGTCAAGTCAAACCAGCACATGCGATTCAACAGACCTTGGCCTGATCACAGCTGGGTCAGCGGCGAATCGGCTCGCTGATCTGGAATTTTCTTAACGCCTGCGGACGCGTCGGTTTCGACTCGAGCAGCGCTTCGGTCTTTCTTCCTTCCCCAACTTCTCACTGGACTAACTGAGGTCACTGGCCTTGACTGTGCATCGCTCACGCGAGGCACAGCTGTGGGCGTTTGACGGATGAAAGGGGCGGTAACGGGTGGCAGGACAGAAGGTCCGAGGTGCGGCAGCAGGCATTCACACGGAGTCATCACATCATGGAAATGTCGATCAACAACAACCAGGACAGTACCGAAGTCAAATCGCGGGAGTCCTCTTTGCCTCGATTTGGTTTGGGGCGGATCTTTGCAACACCTGGCGCCCTGCTGATGCTGATCGCTATGCGGCTGTCGCCACTACGCCTTCTGGCCAGGCATGTCCGAGGCGATTGGGGGGATCTGGATGAGCATGACCGGGAGCAGAACAATCTGGCTGTGCTCACTGGCCAGAAGGTGTTCTCTGCTTATGAGGTGGAACGAACCATCGACGGCCAGGTCATGAAGCAGAAGTTCTGGGTCATCACGGAGGCAGATCGTGCCAGCACGACGGTCTTGTTGCCCGATGAGTACTGAGTCCACACCGCACCAGGTCGAGCACATCTACTGCGCAGGGCTGAGGTTTGATGGGGCTCCGTGCTTTGCGATCCGAGGTCTTGGACCGACTAAGGACTCGAAAGGGTTCTGTCTTGTGACACATTCGAAGGACAACAAGGATGGCGGTTTGGGTTGGTGCGAGCGGTTGGCCACCTCACTGCTGGCTAGGCGGCCTGCTTCTCGCAGGGACTGGCGTGCCTTGGCGGTCGAGATCCAACGTGACCGAGCCGTGTTGGATGCGGAGGCCATGGCCACAATCATCCAGCACGGTGGCGTCGGAATCATTCAGCTTCGGACCGAGGTCAATAAATGGTGGTCGGTGATCTCAGGCATTGAGCTCAATCGAGCAACAGGGCTTGTAACCCACTTGCTTCTGCTCGACTCAAGTCAGCCATTGGCTTGGGGATCTGGATTCAATGCGCGACTGCCGGTGACGGCAGATGAGAACGCCAAGTATCGGTGGCTCAGCGTGGAGGCTGGGACTCGATCGGTGATCGTTGCAGCTTGGTCGTCGATGATGATCCCTGCGTCTTGAATAGCCTCAAGCACCCGACTCAGCATTGGCTGGGTCGAGTGAGCAGGAACCTCTTTTTTTGCTTCGCAGACGTGTGCAGATGAGGGCCAGTCAGAACATGCATCTTGCGTGGCATACACCGTGAGTTGATCCTACTCGCACTGATCCGATGCCGGGTTGATGCCTAGCCTTGATATCGCTGAAGTCTGAAAAGTGTGTGACGTGTAATTCATGACCTCTTGCGCAATCCAATTTTTCATGTGCAAACATCCCGGGACAAGGATTCGACAGGCCCACACGCCCTTGCAGAGACTACTATTTTTACTAGATTTTCTCGGGTCGCAGGCCAATAATCCAGCATGGATGATTTTCTTGATCGGCTTGTAGCCTCTGTCACGTCTGCCAGAACCCTTGAGGAGTTGACGCGCCCCTTGCTGGAGATGTTGCAGACCATCAGCGGGTTGGACTCGGCCTACCTCACCGTGATTGACCTGGATAGGGATGAGCAGCGCATCCTGTTTTCCCACAACACCCACACCATGAACATACCGGAAGGTCTCGCTGTTCCATGGGGTGACACTCTTTGCAAGCGAGCGTTAGATGAGGGGCAGCCGTTCACATCCAACGTCTCTGAATGCTGGGGCGACTCTGAAGCAGCAAAGGCTCTGGGTATTGAAACCTACGTCAGCACCCCAGTGCGCCTCGGAGACGAATCGCTTTTTGGAACCCTTTGCGCAGCCAGTACCCAAAGCCGACTGCCCAGTGCGGAGGTGGAGCGGGTGCTGGTGTTGTTCTCAACCTTGATTGGGCAGCACATCGAGCGAGAGCAGCTCTTGCGGCAGCTTGTGCTGGCCACTGAGCAACTTGCGCTACATGCAAGGACGGACTCGTTGACTGGCTTACCGAACCGCCGTGCTTTATTGAGCGAGCTGACCAGAATGCTCGCTCATTGCAAGCGTGCAGGCTCTCATCTGCTCGTTGCCTACATTGATCTGGACGGCTTCAAGGCGATAAATGACACCTATGGGCATGAACTTGGTGACAAGTTCTTGATCGAGATTGCGGCGCGGTTGAAAACAGGGTTACGAGGCGAGGATCTGGCCGCACGAATCGGCGGCGACGAATTCGTCGTGGTAGGCCTGGGGCCTTCTGAAGCGGCAGAAGCTGAGCGAGCTGGCGAGCAGTTTGCTGTGCGAATCGCTGACGCGACAAAAGGCCATTTTGCGCTCGGCAGCGACACGCTAGATTACCCCGGAGCCAGTGTGGGCCTGGCAGTCGTAGCATCCTCTGCGGTAGATGCTGAAAAGGCGCTTAGTCTGGCGGATAAGGCCATGTATGAGCGCAAAAGACTTCGACGGATGCTGGTCGCAGAGCAGGGCTAAATCGAGCAGCGTTGCAGCGGCCAGTGAATGCCAATCGCCCTGCGCTCAAAACGGCACCTACCAGGGGAAGACCGCTAACCCTGCTGTGGCAATGCTGGACTCCACAATCTGCCGCCTCACAAGGCTTTAGGTATGTCATTGGCGACGACAGAATGCTCTATTCGAAGTAGGTTCAAAACAAGCCTTGGGACTAGCTAAGCTGACGATATCATGGGCTTGCTCTGACAAGGTTTTCAACTTTTGTGATGGCATCGGGAGTTCGATTTTTTGTCCGACTGAAGAAACATCTGCGTAGGGACCAAGCTGCGGCCGAGGATTGCTGATGACGAGGCAGGCTGGATACGCTTTTACGTCCTTCGCAGACACCATGCCATCGATGAGGGCTGCCATGGCCAAGAAAAACATACCTTCCCAGCAACTTTTTGATTCCGCGCGCGCCTTTTCCGTCAAGCTCATGCAGTTTCTGGTCGTCCCGACATTTGTGCTCGCTCCCGATGGTCGGGTGCTGATCTGGAACCGGGCATGCGAAACCTTGACCGGACTGGACGCCAAGGACGTCGTTGGAACAAAGAACCATTGGCGTGGCTTTTACGAAACCCCTCGGCCCTGTCTGGCCGACCTGATCGTCGAAGGGCGGACCCAGGAGCTCGATGGCCTGTACGTGACCCATGGCGACCCCGAGATCACAAGCACCTTCGGCGTCCATGCTGAAAACTGGTGCCACATGCCAAGACGCGGTGTGGAGCTTTATCTCGCGATCGATGCGGGGCCCATCTACGACGACAACGGAGAATTGCTGGCCGTGGTCGAAACCCTGCGGGACATCTCGGTACAAAAACGCAGTCAGACAGCCCTGGAGCGCCTGGCTTTAGTGGATGGACTGACCGGCGTGTTGAACCGCCGAGGCTTCGATGAGCAGATGGCGTCAGAGTGGAGTCGTGCACGAAGCAGCGGCTTGCCGATCACTTTGCTGATGATCGATGTCGACAATTTCAAAAACTTCAACGATCACTATGGCCACCCCCTGGGTGATGAGTGCCTACGCACTGTGGCGCGTGTACTGGGTGAGGCTGTGCTGCGCCCGAACGACATCGTGGCCCGATACGGAGGTGAAGAGTTCGCCTTCATCCTGCCCGGTGCAGACGCCGCAGGAGCCGATGTCGTTGCGACACGAATCCGGACTTTGATGGCTGAAGCTGCTATCCCCCACAGTGCAGGCGGAATCGATGGGCATGTGACGGTCAGCGTAGGCGGTGCGACCGTCATGCCGCGTATCGAAGCCTCCTCTTTGGATCTGATCCGACACGCTGACGCCGCGCTCTACAAAGCGAAATCTAGCGGCCGCAACTGCTTCGTTGCTTGGCAAGAAAACAGTCCAGCTTCACACGAGGCACATCTTTGAAATGACAGTTTTTGGGTTCCACTTCACGAACTTCAGTCAAAGTCAATTCACCGGCTCTGCTTGCTGTGCGCAAGAACTCCTGAGCGAACAGGTTAATGGCACACCGACCGAGCCGCTTGACGAGCATGGTCAGAATATCTCCTGACTCGAGACCTTCACGCAAATTGCTGGAGCAAGGTGCTTTGAAGTGTCATTCGACTAGGGGTCTCTGTTCGAATGAAACCCTTAGCCTCAAGGTCTTTCATTACCCGGCTGACCATTTCACGCGATGCGCCAACCATCTTGGCAAGATCTTGGCGTGAAATCTTCTCGTCGATCACCATAGAGCCATCAAAACACGGAGATGCGTTCTCTATCAATGCCATCCCCACTCGTCCGTGGACTCCCATGAGAGCAAACGACTCTATACGGCGATCCGCTTGACGCAGTCGATCTACAAGTCGAGTCATGAAAGCAAACGCAACGTGGCTATTCGCTTGCAGACAACGCAAAAAATCATCTCGACTCAGTGTCAAGACGTCCGTAGAGGTATCGGCGATGGCCATAGCTGAATGCGGCTTGTCGTCAATCAAGCTCACTTCATCGAGGATATCGCCCGCGCACAGCTTGTTCAGAAAAAGCTGGCGTCCACTCCTGGAGTTGGAAACCACTCGCACCCGGCCAGTGAGCAACACAAAGAGTCGGTCTGATCTCGAGTGCTGTTTCACTAGTATCTCCCCGCGTACGAAATTCTGCTTTCCCACGGTCAGGGCAATCTCTTCGGCTTGAACGGAGGAGAGCATTGCGAACAGTGGTACGCGTCTCAAAAGATCGAGGTTAGATACGATTTTGGTCATTTTCATCTGTTAAGTCGGGTGACGGGTCCTCGTCCTCTTCTGACGAACGATCAAATATCAGGTCAGAAGCGCAGAATGCGATCGCGCCATCCGGCACCGACTACAACAAATGGGATCGAGATGACTCTCTCATGCGAGAGAGACACCATGGAGATGGAACCATGACCAACCGATGCCAGGGTGTAAGTCTCTGGCGAGCTTTGGGAAATTGTCTTTGCACCGACGATGCTGCCTTTCGTGGCCTGAACGGACTTGCAAACTCCACCCACAACCCTAATCACCACGGTGTCACCAACAGCACCTCGAATGGATGCCCTGGGCGACTCCCCAAAAATGCAATTGACAACGATGGGGCGCAATGAAGCAGCTTGAGCCGGGCTCGCAGCACCCCAGCACGATAGTGTAAAAAGTGCCAGGTGACAGAGCCTCAAAAAGACGCGCATTGATGCGCCAGGCAACACGTCCGCCCCAGTCCTTTGGATTGCGGGAAAACAAAGCCACTGATGTGTGTGGAGCATAGATCTATGGAACAAATACGAGGCCGCGGCCAAAAACCGCACGCACGGGTAGATGCTGTCCGGTGTCGAGCAATGTCTTGCGGCGGAGGCGACTGAGTTGTGCCTCAATGCGGTGAAAAGCTTCATCTGAGTCACCACCGCCCATCGAATCGATCAAACTTGATTTGCTCACCACAGAGCCCGGCGTCCGAGCAAGGCAAGTCAACAATTGGAGCTCACGAGTTGTCAGTGCCACCAGTTGGTTGTCTGGCGAGACCAATACGGCCTCGGCGGCCCGCAGTCGCCAGGCAGATGCCGTGGCCTCGTCAGCGGCTGAGTAGCCTACTCGTCGTAGCAGCGATCGGATACCAGCGACCAACTCATTGAGGTCTGTCGGTTTGACAAAATACTGCAGAGCACCTGACTCGAGTCCCGCAATGCGACTGGTCAACTCACCTCGAGCAGTCAGGATCACGACGGGGATGTCCTGTGCGGCCAATCGCTTGACCAGCGACATGCCATCTTCGCCCGGCAAACCGAGGTCGACGAGCGCGAGATCGGCGCGTTCCCGCAACAAAGCCACATAGAAGTCCTCAGCAGATTCGACCCCCCAAGCGTTGAAGCCCGACTTAGACAAGAAGCGACAGATGTTGTTGCGGATGTCCTCGTCATCCTCGACGACGGCGATGGTTCGAGCAATTGAAGGAGGGAATGGCTGTTGAGGCATCATGGGGAGTTCTGGCTCCGGATTTTCCGAGAACAGCACCATACATGCCATGTACAAGAACTCACAAAAACTCACATCAAAATGGTTGCTGGCACTGCTTCTCTTGCTGAGCTGCGGTTGGTTACGTGCGGGTGAGTGGATCGACCAGTTGGAAGCCGGGAGATCAATCGACCTTGGTAGCCAACTAGCTTGGCAGCAATTGATCGATCAGACGGGGCTGGCCACAGTGGACTCTGTCGCAGCCAAGCCAGACAGCGAATTCCAGTGGCTCAAAGGGCCCGTGAGTGAGGGTTACACGCGAAACGTGATCTGGTTGCGCCTGACGTTACCTTCGGAACTGCGCAACGAAACGGGCTTATTGCTGCAAATCAGTCCTCCCTATTTGGACTGGGTCACGCTCTACCAATCACATCAAGGGCAATGGATCCCTCAAGATGCAGGAGACCTGAGACCATCAGCGGAACGACTGCAGACACACAAGTTTGTTTTTCGCTTGAACCCAGCTGAGCCGATCCTGATACGAGTTGAAAGTAGCAGCGTTATGAGGGTGTATGCCAGTCTATGGCGCCCCAACGACTTACTTGTTCAGACCGAACGAGACGGATGGATGTTGGGGTTGTATTTTGGCCTCGGCGTTTCCCTCTTGGTACTGGTCACCGGAGGCGCTATCGCCTTCAAGGAACGTCGCCTAGCAGCGACCGGTGTGCTGGGTGCCTTGACGCTGATTCACGCATTCAATCTGCACGGTTACTCAAATGTCTGGTTGCTTGATCAACATCCTGCTTTGGCCAGTGCGATGGTGGGTTTGGGTGTCTTTTTCGTGGCAGCAGCAGTTGCGTGGTTCACTATCGAGCTTCTCACCCGTGGTCAGAAGAGATGGCGACCGATTCATGTTTTCCTGTGGGCACTTTGCCTGATCAACCTTTTTGCGACCCTGAGCATTCCTCTTGGGTGCTATGGAAGGTTCGCACTGCTTGGCATCATCAGTCCCATGTTGAGTGTCTTTGCCGGCACATGGATCTGTGGCGCGGAGATTCGTCGCCACGGCCTAAACATTGAGCGAGGTCTGCTGCTGCTGACATACGCTTTTCAGTCAGGCAACATCGTCCTGACCTTGGCTGAGTTCACAGGGACTCGTGTGGTGATGCACGACACCGCCCAGGTCTGGCAATTCCAATTGCTGCTACTGCTGACCACTGCAACGATCGGCATTGGAGTCGGCCTCTATCAACGCTTTGAACAAGCGAATGCGGCAAGAACTCAGGCATACCACGAACTCGCCAAGTCTGAACGAATGCTGGAAACCCGTGTAGAGGAACGCACGGCAGAACTCGGCCAAGCCCAACAATCCCTGCAGATGGCTTTGGACCACGAACGCCGCATGCTATTGGAGCAGCGCCAATTCTTCAGCATGATCAGTCACGAGTTCCGTACACCCTTAACGATCATTGATAGCGCGGCAACAGAGCAGATGAGCTTTCCGGAGCTCGATATCAAACGGCAAATCGAGCAAGCAGCGCAAATACGTCGCGCCTGCCGGCGCCTAAGTGCCCTGGTCGACAACAGCCTGTGCAGTGAACGTTTTCGCGCCGGTGGATTGCAATTGGTTAGTGCCGAATTTAATCTAGCCGACCTGGTAAACGAAGCTACTCAGTTGGTTCATTGGTCGCCGAGGCATCAGCTCGATCTTTCATTGGCGCACGATCTCCCAGTCTGGATCGGCGATCCAACTTTGCTTCGAATGGCTCTCTCCAACCTGATTGATAACGCTGTCAAATACGCTCGGCAGGGCAAGGTGAGCGTCTGTGCAGCGCAGGACACTCGAGGCTGGCTTCAATTGTCTGTCAGCGATCAAGGTGCGGGACTGGACCACCAAACGCAATCACGCATCTTTGACAAGTTCGAACGTGGCCAGTACAACGACAAAGCTCAAGGGTTCGGGTTGGGTCTTTGGATCACCCAACACGTTGCCAGACTTCATGGGGGTGAAGTGTCACTGCACTCAGAACCAGGTCGAGGATGCACGTTTGTCATTGAATTGCCACCGACGTCTCTGCCTGGATAGTCGTGCTCGAAGGTCGCGAAATTGGCAGCCCCAGGGCATCGAGCAAGCGCGTGAGTCGCGCACTCAATGGGCAATGCGCATCGCGCCGGCTCGTGACCCGGTTGCACGCCATTAGAGTGATGGGGGGTTGGATTTCCTGCAGTTGCGTCTGCAAGTGATGCGATGTTAGCGAGGACCAACTTCTGCAAGCCAACTTATACCCCAGGAAATAGCGTTCTTGCACCACTCACATCGCCGTCTCATGCATCACTGCCTACGCAGGCCATACCCCAAGCCGATAACCTCGTCATGTGTGCCCCGCAAACGCTGCGGGCCGCCGCCGCGTGGCCCAAGGCTGTGCCTGTTCAAGCTCAAACGCCAATTCGAACAGGTTTCTCTCCTCACCAAGATGAGCCGCGAATTGGCTGCCGATTGGCAGCCCCCGTGTGCTCCAGCCCAAAGGGACCGACATAGCCGGCAGCCCTGCCATGTTGTGCAGCGGAGTGTAGGAAACGTATTGCAACAGACGCTGCCATGGTACGGGCCCGGGCTACGTGGGGGCCAGCCAGACCAATTGAGGCGGCGCGCTGGATAACACCGGGCTCAGGATCACGTCCAAAGATTCGAACCAACGGTTAACTTGGCGGCTGAGTTGACCGAAATAGGCCAACACCTCAGGCAGGGCCTGATGTCCCCGTCGTCGCCCATGTTCAGCCAAATGCAGCGGCCAGGGCTCGAGCACGGAGTCAACCCTCTGCCCTTCGGCTAAAACCTGCGCCAGAGCTCGCCGGGTGACTGCAAGGCTTCTATGGCATTTGTGAAGTCCCGCCACTGGGCCTCGGCACGGATGGAGGCTTCGCCTGGAAAGAAATCGATCTTGCGGATGGACTCGTAGGCACGTCCGTGCCTACGAAGCAATCGCTGACGTTCGGCTGCGGGAAGTACGGGTAGAGGCTGGCGGGCTTGTGCCAACTCCTCCAGCCAGGGCGTGTAGTCAGCCGACCGATCAAACAGGGCTTGGAAGGCAGCTTGCTCGGCCATGTTCTTGGCGTGCACCTGCAACAGCCAGGCTTGCCCGCCATCCAGCAGTGCATCGTCGGCCAGCACTTGCAGCCGGTTAGCCTGTTCCACGTGTGCTGGCAGCAGATAGGTACCGTCACGCAGTGCAGCACAGCCCAGTGTTTTGACGGCACGCCAAATCCGCATACGAGCCGCGGCGCTTGCGGAGGGAAGGCTGACGACCAACGCCAACCAAGAGTCTGTGGGAAGAATCATGGCGGCAGCTTAGTTTGCCGTTGCAATCACTGCAACGACGTAGCGACCTCTACAAGCTTTATAAGGGTGTCACGTACCTTAAGCATAGAGTTCATCAGGTGAACGTCTTAAGTCAATGCACTGTTCCGTTGCGACTCATACCTGTCCGTCTTGATCATCCCATGTGCCCTGATGACACCGATCGGCGGACAAAGGTTAACGAAGAGCCGCGTCAAAACGGGAGCTGCAGAACTGGGCAAAGGTACTTGTCCGAGAAAATTTCAGCCATCTGGGGTTCAACGAGCATGGATAGAATTTGACCATTTCGTTCACCCTGTCGGGCACCCCCATGGCAATCGCATCACAGACTTTGTCTCAACTCCAAACTGGGGGCTCGGCCGTGAATGCTGCGGGACTTGCCTTGCAACAGGAGCTTCAGGCTCATTCTCAAGCCCTGATGGCACAAATGGCCTCTCAGCCATTCGGCCGCTGAGGCGGATGGTGCTTATCAGCAGATGAGGCAGGTGGCGCGCCTGGTGCACGAGATGAATTCCTTGGAGCAGCA
>Ga0066445_1000401_pt1 | contig 12485 bp, 10 predicted proteins | sample LakWasMet67_HOW9_2_FD_59533 | JGI IMG/M metagenome (GOLD analysis project Ga0066445, IMG submission 59533) | Freshwater sediment methanotrophic microbial communities from Lake Washington under simulated oxygen tension - Sediment Metagenome 67_HOW9 | ecosystem: Environmental > Aquatic >...
CAGCTTTATTGGAAGCTGTGCGTTGAAAAGTCCCCTAGCGATGTTATTCGTGCAATGAACCTACGCGGATATGCCCGTTTTTTGTTTGCGTTTAAGAGCGTTGATTTGGGGCGACAAAAATTTGTTGAGGCATTGAGTTTATTGAAACCTAATACAGACCCCTCTCTAAGAGAGAGGGCAGATACATACGCAATGTGGTCAAAGATTGAATATGACTTTGGGTTTGAAGCCGATTCAGCTAGCCGGAAACTCCAAGCATTAGCTGAAGCTAGTAAAATCGATAATGTAGGAATGCGCAATGAAATCACTGCATATATTACTGATCTACTATCGCCAATACCTTGAACCTCAAACTTAGTTACTTCATAGTATAAAGGTCGCAAAGCGGCCTCTAATCATTCAAATTATTTTGCCCAACGTTGCAATGAACCTATAGCTAAATCAAGTTTGGTAATGAGTCTTTTTAGTGGCCCGCATTCAGGATAATTTCCCTGAAGTTGCGCTTTGACTGAGTTTAAATCTTTTATGTGAGATTTCGCACTCGCAGTATCCATAGTTCGTCTGTACGAATGCTCCTTCTGAGCGTAATACATTTCAGTAAAACTGGTATTGCCTTCTTCAGTTCCTCGATACTCCCAGAAGCCCCAACTATCCAACTTGTCCCGCACTGAGTCTATCTGGCCAAATGCCTTGTTTGCGAGTTGATGGAACGGTACATTAGATTCAAATGCACTGAGTGTGAGGGGGTGGTGACCTTCAACAATGAAAGAGCTGAATGTTGGTAATTGCTCATTTTGCGATGGGTATCAAACTGTTTTTAAAATTAAGAACTCAGATAAATGGCTATGCACAGATTGCTTGCAACCACATGATTCAATGGAACCTTGCCAATGGTGTAGCGAATTGAACTCGGGTGATACGGAATATAGTTACGCAAAGGGCTGTAATTTTTGTGACGGTCAGATTGGATGGCGTGGCGACGACTAATTGCCTTGAAACTTATTACGCCACTAAACTTATTTATTTTAACCTGACTTGAACTAGGAGCTTTTCTTAAAGCAATTAGGCTTGCTACCAGCTTCGAAACTTTAGATTTTTATTGACTTGAATAAGTGTCTGTTTAGTTAAACTAGAGGCTAAATTGCCCAAAAAGCCCGCAAATGGCGGGCTTTTTTGGATTTAATTTTAAAACCTCACTAAATTAATTGAAATTTGACTTTTTTAATTAACCAACTTGGGATTTCCTCTTGCCTGATAACAATCCAATACCCTCTTTCATTTTTCTTCCAAATATTGAGTGGTTGCCCTGACGACATTGCATTCTTATAGTTTCTCAAAATTGCTTTTGATGGGGATAAAATAACAAATTCGTTCAAATCCAAATCAAGTTTGTCCTGCTTTTCCAGACTTTGTAAAATCAACAAGATAAATGTGTCCCTGTGACGTTTCCATTTTTGGGTTAACTCTACTTCAACACCGATGCGTACATCGTCTTTGATCCATATAGCGTCGGGTCGTTTGCCTGGGTGAAAGGGAAAATGCAATTCCGTTTCGTAATTTGATATTTTCTGCTTTTGAAAAGCAGACAGTGTAAGTCTCTGACAGATTAGATTGTGATTTAAGACGCTTTGATTCACTTTGAGTGGATTTGTATAATAATATTCCCTCAAAAGGTCCATCTTTGCCTCAACAGCACTCAAACCGTTTTCAGAGAGTGTGTAAATGTGCCGAGGGCTTCCAGATTTCGTTCTAGTTTTGACTAATAGTCCCTTATCCACCAGTTTGTTCGCATACCCACCGGAGGTGCGCCCCAGCAAACTCTGAATTAATGTTGCAGTCGTGAAACCCCAATCCAAAGTCCATCTTAAGGTTTTACGCATTGCTACTTTCCCCATCATTCTTGGACTCATGCCAAGTTCAGCTAGTCTGTCCCTTGCTTCTGATAATTGCATTTGCAAATTCAACTTCTTATCCACTTCCATATTTACTCCGTTCATGTCATGCGAGCCAAAATTGACTCGTAATTTTATTTACGGATTAAGTTTTATCTTAATGAAAACTAGAAAAACTATTTTATTCAATAGGTTAATTATAAATATTTATAGATTGATCGATTTTTGAATGCAATTTCCCCTACCCCAAACAATTAGATAAACACGATGAAGTAAAGGCAAAAGTCGACGAGATAAAAACGAAAACAGAGGCCAAAACTGCCTCTTTATGTTTTTTATTTTCGCGATATTGGCAACTCATTAGGTATATGAGCATAAGTTTTAATGGATATGATTCAAAATTGCTTAAAGTCAAGACAGGGAGTAAGAAATGACTGGACTGAAGTAAAAGAGTCTGAAAATAAATAGGCTTGAATAACAAGCCCCGGAGAAGGATTCTAAATTATCGATTTTCAGAAGTTGTTCAAGTTACTTGAACTTGTAGGAGACCGTTATGGCTTGTCATTCATGTTGGACCACTTCTATAAGTTAAAATAATCATCAGTTAACCCCTTGGGCGTTGTTTAGATGGAATTCGAAAATCCTTCCTCTTGAATAGCAATTCAATCAATTGAACAACCATTTGTAATTACAGCAATGTTATCGAAACCTGATTGTTTACCCTTTAGAAACAGCATTACCAAAGCTATTAATACCAGTGGTGGTTGAAACCTTCTCAAATTATTTTCAGGCTGGTGTTGGGATTAGGTCTTCTAGATACGAAGAGACATAAATTCATTCGTTTAAGCCCAATTTGATAAATTCAACTCTGTTTTAAAATTTCGTTCAGAAATTTTTTGATGCGTATTTTCAATACGGATCGGGGGGGGGCCATTGACGAATGAGAGCACGCACGTGCTCGAAAATGCACCCTAGTGCATGGTCGTTTATGGGGGGCAAAGCCCCGGTGCCCGGCGAAGCGCGGCTAACCCGTGTTGGGTGAATCCGTCCAGGATCACCCCGCGGCAGTGGGGCAAGTGGTGAAGCAAGGCAAACCAAGCAGCCCAACGCGGGTTAGCCGCGCTTCGCGCGGGCACCCCCGAGCCTCGCAGAATGTGAGGCGCTGGAAGCCGAAGGCTGAAAGGCAGCTTTTAAAACTCATAAAGGGCGTCCAGACCTTGAAGATGCTGGTGTTGGCCCTAGCCAACCTTGAAGCATCGGTGAGTTTTGAAGGATGCAAAATCAGATTTCAATCTGATTTTTTCAACGCAACATTCTGATTGATATTCTGATTGCTATTCAGATATCCGAAAGTTGATATGAATATCAGAAACAGAATCTGAATCTCCCAAGAGTTAAAAATAAATTCTATAAAAGTTTTTTGCGATATCGAGAATAATTAAACGGGAAAATTAGCTACAAAAAGTCCATTTCACAAAGATTGATTGAGCTCATTAAAAAGTAAATACTTTATTTAACCATTCGCTTATTTCCGTATCGGGGAATAGGTGAAATTAAATGTGACTATTCTTCACTAACTGTCTTAGTAGAAAAGAAAATGGAAGTCGAAACACTTAATTTGAAAGAGGCATCGGTCTTATTGAAGATGACACCATCTTCATTAAGAAAGAAAGCAAAAAAGGGGTCAGTGCCGGCTGCTAAGATTGGGCGAGATTGGATATTTATAAAAACGGATCTTATTCAGTATATTCGCTTGAGTTATAATTCAACTGTGCGGCACCCCCTTTTAAAATTTGAAAGGGAAGCACGATGGCAACAAAAAAAGAGCTCTACAAACGCGGTAATATCTGGTGGTATCGCTTCACCAACCCTCAATCTGGCAAGCAAGTTCGCGGAAGTACACACAAAGCTGAAAGAGGCGAGGCGCAGCAAGTATTAGATGCCGAGAAAGCAAAAGCTTGGATAACTCAAACTGACAAGAAGGAAATTGTTAAGCGTCAGTGGGGCGAGGCAGCAATCCGATGGCTGGAAGAAAAGAGCGAGGATGGAAAGCGCTCTCTAATGACGGATGCGTGCAGGTTGCAAATTCTGAATGAAGTCATGGTGAACAAACTATTGACCGATATCAGCGGCGAGTACGTTCAAGAGGTTATCGTAAAGGATTTATTGAAGAGTCGTGGGGTTAAACCCGCAACGGTTAATCGCTATGTGATGCTCATTCAGTCGATACTAAATCTGGCCTACAGGGAATGGCGATGGATAAACCAAGTTCCCTACTTAACAAAACCAGGCAAAAGTCATGAGCGCAAGCGAGAGGCATGGATAACCCCCGACCAATTAAAACGCATATTAGCTGAACTCCCAGAGCACACTGCGGATATGGCTTTGTTTGCGGTTGCGACTGGTCTGAGGTATTCAAACGTGAATGACCTTGAATGGCGGGAAATTGACGTTGCACGAAATTGCATCATTATTCCTAAAGAAAAGTTCAAGACTAAGCGTGACCATGTATTACCTATAAATGAAACATCGCGCAAGATACTTGTTAAGCACCTTGGCAAGCATCCTAATCGCGTTTTCACCTATAACGGTAAACCCTTTGAGCGAATGAACCAACGCTTTTGGCACAAGGCTGTAGATAGGGCCGGAGTGAATGATGAATTAAGAGAAGTAGGGTTATTGCAGCTTGACGAGCGATTTGTATTTCACGGACTTAGGCATACATTCGCAACTTGGCTTATGAGAATTGGCGTTTCTGCAGAGGTAGTAGAGAAATTGGGTGGGTGGGCGTCCAACGATAGTCGCACAGTTTTTACTTATGCGCATATCGCGGACGTTAGCCACTTACTTCCTTACTCAAGAAGAATGGACGAGATTCTTCAAGGGACGAATAAGGAATTTAGCACAGTTTTAGCACAGGACAATTGGTCGAATTTAGCCCAATTAGCACTAACCTCATGATTTTTATGGTGCGCCCGGCGAGATTCGAACTCACGACCCTTGGCTTCGGAAACCAATACTCTATCCAGCTGAGCTACGGGCGCAATCCTACCATTATAGCAAATAAGTGGCGTTGGCTTGAGCCGGGTGGGCAATTTTGTGCGTTGGCGACGCAGCATAGCGCGCCGTTGCAATAATGTTGTCATAGTGGGTGACTATGCTTGGCCTTAAACGTTATAACTGTTTAAGGGTATTGCATTATGAAAGCCATGATTTTGGCCGCGGGTAAGGGCACGCGTGTGCGGCCGCTGACTTATGAATTGCCAAAGCCGATGATTCCGGTGTTGGGTAAGCCGGTGATGGCTTATTTGATTGAGCATCTGGCCTTGCATGGGGTGGCTGATGTGATGATCAATGTGAGTTATCTGCATCAGAAAATTCAGGATTATTTTGAGGATGGCCATCGCTTTGGGGTGAATATTGGCTATTCGTTTGAGGGCGATATTGTCGAGGGCAAGATCGTGCCGCATGCGGTGGGCTCTGCGGGGGGCATGCGCAAAATTCAGGATTTTAGTGGCTTTTTTGATGAGACGACTATCGTGTTGTGTGGTGATGCGATTATTGACCTCGACATTAGTCGTGCGGTGAAAGAGCATAAAGAAAAAGGCGCGCTGGCGAGTTTGGTGACGATGCAGGTGCCGATGGATAAGGTGTCGGGCTATGGCATTGTGGTCACCAATAACGAGGGCCGCATCATTTCGTTTCAAGAGAAGCCAACGCAGCTAGAGGCGCGCTCAAATTGGGCGAGTACGGGGATTTATATTTTTGAGCCCGAGGTGCTGGATCTGATTCCATCAGGCAGTGAGTTTGACATCGGCTCAGATTTGTTTCCTTTGCTGGTGCAGCGCGGCTTGCCGTTTTACGCGATTCAACATCCGTTTAACTGGATCGATATTGGCGTGGTGAGCGATTATTGGTTGGTGATGCAGCAAATGATGCAGGGCTTTTTCCCGTCGATGCCGATTCCGGGCAAGCAGGTGAGGCCGGGGGTTTGGGTGGGGCTCAATGTGCATATCGATTGGGAGCACACGCAGATTGAGGGGCCGGTCTATATTGGCTCCGGTTCGCACATTGATAAAAATACCCGTATTGTCGGCCCTACCTGGATTAATAACGGTTGCCACTTGCAGCGAGATACTACGGTGATCCGCTCTATCTTATTTGATTACACGCGTATTGCCCAAGGCTATGCCATTGAGGATCGTATTGTTTGTGGTGAGTATTGTGTGGACCGCAATGGTCGCATGATGCACATGGACGACGATAACTGCGACATTATCTGGACTGATGCGCGCGAAAAAGTCGTCTATCCACAAAATTACGCATACGCACGACTTTAAATTGCACAGGTAGTCCGTTGCCATGTTTCTGCCACGGAACTGTCAAGGCTTTGTCATGTGACGTCACTATGCTCTTTTTAGTTTTGAGGAGAGGGTACACACATGAAAAAAATGACTTTAGTAATGGGCTTATTGTTCGCCAGCATGAGCATGGCAGAGGCCGCAACGACGTATCAAATTAGCAAAGAATGGACATTTAGCCACAGCGGTAGCGGTTATTTATCAGAAATCCCCGCGTTTGACGCACTCACAAATACCTTGTGGGTGGCTGGCGTCAAAGGCGTGGACGTGTTGAATGCAACCAGTGGTAGTTTGCTGCAACGTATTGATACGAGTGCCTATGGCAATATCAATAGCGTGAGCATTCACAACGGTTTGGCTGCGTTTGCGATTGAAAATACCACGCGCACCAATGCCGGCATTGTGCAACTTTACGATACCACTAGCAGAAGTTTGGCCGCAGGGACCAACAGTTTTAATGTTGGCGCATTGCCAGATATGCTGACATTTACACCGGATGGCAGCAAAATTTTGGTAGCAAATGAAGGCACGCCTGACACTTATGGTAGCCGCATCGGCAGCAGTGTGCCGCGTGTCTATGGCGCTCCAGCAAACGATCCTGCAGGAAGCGTCACAATTATCGATGTTGCTAGCCGTAGCGTTGCAGCCACGGCGACATTGGCGGGCGTGCCTACCAGTGGTAGCCATATCCGTACCAATACCGGCATGGATTTTGAGCCAGAATATATTGCCGTGAGTGCTGATGGCAGCAAGGCTTATGTCACATTGCAAGAGGCCAACGCGATTGGTGTTCTCGATTTAAAAACCCAATCGTTCACTAAAGTGGTGGGTTTGGGTGTTAAAGACTTTAGCGCACCGGGCAACAATATTGACCCACTCAATAACAATAGCGTGAGTTTTATTAGCCCGAATGTGAAAGGCTTGTACATGCCTGACGGCATTGCCACCTATGACGTGGCTGGCAAGACCTATCTGGTGACAGCAAACGAAGGTGATTTCCGTGAGGATGACGGTGACCGTTCAGCAGCCAGCGGCTTGGGCGGCAGCGGCGCGTTAGCAAACATCCGCGTATCCAATACCGATTCCTCCGTTGGTGATTTGTATGCCGCAGGGGCACGCTCCTTTAGCATCCGCGATGCCGATGGCAATTTGGTTTACGACAGTGGCGATATTCTCGACAAAGAGGCGTTTGCACGCGGCATTTACGATGATGCCCGTAGCCGTGACAAAGGCGTGGAGCCAGAAGGTGTAGATTTGTTTACGCTGGGTGGCCGCACCATTGCTGCGGTAGGACTCGAGAGAACGCTCAAAGGCGCGATCGCGCTGTTTGATATCACCGACCCAACCAAGGTCAGTTTTATTGACATGATCGTCTCAGATGGCGATTTGGCACCAGAGGGTTTGGTCGCGTTTGAAAAAGAAGGCGCGATTTTCTTGGCCTTTGCCAACGAGGCTTCTAACACGACCTCTTTGTTCAGAGTCAGTGCTGTGCCTGAGCCAGGTTCAGCAGCTATGCTGGGCTTAGGCTTGGTCGGCATCGCTGCAATGCGCCGTCGTCAGCAATAAACCCGCAGGGTTGTATTTGGCCAAGCATGGCAACATGCTTGGCTGTTTGTTTTTTGGCTGCGCGAAATCGTTGTGTGCGTTTCCTGTCCTGTCGTTCTGCGTTATAATCGCGTGAATATTTTACTAACGCAACGGGATACGGATATGTCTGGTTACAAAGAAGGTTCAAGCATTAAAGAGTTAATTATTGCGATTCCAGGTGCCATCGTCGGTTTTACTTTGCTTGTGTCGCTACTGGCCTACCTTTTTGGTGTATTTGGCAGCGAGAAAGCAGCGCCTTCTAAAGAGGAAACAGATGCCGTCGAGCAAAAAGTGGCAGCCTACATTAAACCAGTGGCATCCGTAGAAGTGGCCGAAGCCGCCGGTGCGCATGTTGAAAAAAGTGGTGAAGAAATCGTTAAAGGCGTGTGTATTGCCTGTCATGGCGTAGGTGCTTTAGGTGCGCCAAAAATCGGCGTTGCCAGCGATTGGTCACCACGTATTGCGCAAGGCTACGAAACGCTGGTCAAGCATGCCATTGAGGGTATTCGCAGCATGCCGGCCCGTGGTGGTAATGCTGAGTTGAGCGATCACGAAGTGGCCGATGCCGTAGCCTATATGGCAAATCAAGCTGGCGCCAAATTTGATGCTGCCAGTTTGAAAAAGTAACATTGGTATGTGCAAAAAGCCGCTTGATTCAAGCGGCTTTTTTATTGGTGAACTGGTTTTTCAGGCAAAGTTGATTTCATGGCGAGATACGCAATTGGTGATATCCAGGGCTGCTACCACTCCCTGATGCATTTACTTGAGCGGTTGGATTTCCAGCCCGCTCGGGACACCCTGTGGCTGGTTGGCGACCTGATTAACCGCGGGACGGGTTCGTTGGCGGTGTTACGTTGGTTGTATGCGCACCAAGATCAGGTGCGCATCGTGCTAGGCAATCATGATCTGCATGCAATTGCGGTGGCACATTCTATTCGCCCCCCACATCGTTTTGACACCTTGGCAGCGCTGTTTGCGGCGGAGGACAGCCGTCAGTTGCTTGACTGGTTGCGACAGCAACCGCTGATGCTGCTTGAAAACGATTTTGCTATGCTGCATGCCGGGCTTTATCCGCAGTGGACGCTGACACAGGCAAGACAATTGGCATCTGAAGTTGAAACCGTATTGCAATCGCCTGACTATGTTGGATTTTTACAGCAGATGTATGGCAACCACCCAGTCGGCTGGGACGACGACTTGCGCGGGGTTGATCGCCTGCGGGCCATTACCAATGCCTTGACACGCATGCGTTTGCTGGATGACAGCGGTGCCATGGAATTTGCTTTCAAGGGGGAGGTTGAAGATGTGCCAGTCGGCTATTACCCTTGGTTTAAGCACCCGGCACGGCAATCTGCGCATGACCCGCAAACCATTTTGTTTGGACATTGGTCCGCACTTGGTTTGTATCAGGGCCAAGGGGTGGTTGGGCTGGATACCGGCTGCTTATGGGGGCGCCAATTAACCGCCTATTGCCTAGAGACTGGTGATTTTACTCAAGTGCCTTTAGATGCACGCGACCGGCCCTCTGGTACCGTGGGTGAATAATCCTTGATCACGCTGGGCTTGGTCGTTGCAGCCGCGTTTTGGGCTGGTCTGGTAGACGCCATGGTCGGGGGTGGCGGCCTGCTGACGGTGCCTGCTTTATTCAGTGCTTATCCAACGGCGCCGCCTGTCCTTTTGCTGGGGACCAATAAATGTGCCAGTGTCGCAGGCACCGGCGTGGCCGCTTGGCGTTATAGTCGGCGCATTCGGCTGGATTGGGCATGGTTGGCGCCCGCGACGCTGATCGCATTTGCCAGTGCCGCATTGGGTGCATGGACGCTCACTTGGCTGGACCCCGCCTTTTTACGCAAAGGCTTACCTTGGGTATTGATGATGGTATTGCTGTATACCCTAACATATCCACAATTCGGCTTGCAGTCCTCGCTTACCAGCCATCCCACCCGTTTACGGTTGTGGCGTGCACTCGTAATCGGCGCACTTGTGGGTTGGTATGATGGTTTTTTCGGTCCCGGCACCGGTAGTTTTTTTATTTTTTTGCTGGTTAGTTGGTTGGGGCAAGATTTTCTGCAGGCCTCAGCGTCAGCCAAAGTGCTGAATGTGTCCACGAATCTCGCCGCGTTGCTGACGCTGTCTGCGGCTGGGCACGTGTGGTGGCAGGTTGGCCTCGCCATGGCTTTGGCCAATATTGCCGGTAGCCTGTTGGGGACCATGCTCGCATTCAAGCATGGCGCGGCGCTGATCCGCCGGGTGTTTATCGTGTTGGTGATTATATTGATTGTTAAAACGGGGTTAGATGGCTATGCAGGCACAACATTCTTCTGACAGCACAGCAACGGCGACAGGTACGCCACCCGCAGTAGTTACGCGCATGCAAGCCTTCTGGTATTGGCTCAAACTCGGATTGATTAGTTTTGGCGGCCCTGCGGGTCAGATTGCCATCATGCATCATGATCTGGTGGAGCAGAAACGCTGGATTTCAGAAAAGCGTTTTTTACATGCGTTGAATTATTGTATGGTGCTGCCGGGGCCGGAGGCGCAGCAACTAGCCACTTATATTGGATGGCTGATGCATCGCACCTGGGGTGGCATCATGGCGGGGGTGTTGTTTGTGCTGCCTTCTTTTTTCATGTTGGTTTTGCTCGGCTGGATATATATGGTCTATGGCCATGTGCCTACGGTGGCCGGTGCTTTATACGGCATTAAACCAGCCGTCGTGGTAATTGTATTATTCGCCGCCTATCGGATTGGCTCACGTGCGCTTAAAAATCGCATGATGTGGCTGATTTCAGCCTTAGCCTTCATTGCTATTTTTTTGTTCAAATTACCATTCCCCTTGATTGTGCTGGCTGCTGCCTGCTTAGGCTTTATCGGCGGGCGGTTGGCACCGCACTGGTTTAGTCTGGGTGGGCACGGGACGAGCAGTCAACACTATGGCCCCGCGCTGATTGATGATGACACGCCAACGCCCGACCACGCCTATTTTAGATGGCCGCGCATGTTGCGAATCGTGCTCATCGGTCTGGCATTGGGTGCAATCGTGATAGCGGGCTTGCTCTGGCAGTTTGGCTGGCAGGGTGTGTTGAGTCAAATGGGCTGGTTTTTTACCAAGGCGGCTTTGTTGACCTTTGGCGGCGCGTATGCGGTGCTGCCTTATGTTTATCAAGGCGCGGTAGATCACTACCACTGGCTCAATCCAGCACAAATGATGGACGGGCTTGCATTAGGTGAAACGACACCGGGTCCCTTGATTATGGTGGTGACTTTTGTCGGATTTGTCGGCGGCTGGCTGCAGCACGCAGCTATCATGTCATCGCCTTTTGTCGCCGGTGTATTGGCAGCCATGGTGGTCACTTTTTTTACGTTTTTGCCTAGTTTTGTGTTTATTTTTGCTGGTGCCCCCTTGATTGAAACCACGCGTGGCAATGTGCGGTTGACCGCTCCTTTAAGCGCGATCACCGCTGCGGTGGTGGGGGTGATTTTAAATTTGGCCCTGTTTTTTGCTTATCACGTATTTTTGCAAAGCCAGTGGTTCCCCGGCGTGGACTGGCTAGCGATGGCCCTGGCACTTGCGGCCTGGCTGGCGCTGGCAAGATTTAAGTGTAACGTGATTGCATTGATTGCCGCATATGCGGTGATTGGGATGGCGGTACAGTATTTGCGCTAACCATATAAGGCAGCGGTGATCTCTGCGTGCGCCTGTTGCGCCAATTGTTGACGGGTCAGCCCTTCGGCGGCAATCGGCGCACAAAAGTGTAGATGTACCGCCGGTTGTCGCATATGCAGATAAGTATTCATGGAGTCGAGCAATTGCGTATCGCCCGCATAGGCTGCGGCAAGGTTAGCTCGTCCATCTGGCAAGGGGTAGTGGATCGCAACCGGAACCACTGTGGTTTTGGCTTCAATCGCGGCTTGAATCAGGCTGGTTTTAAAAGGCAACACGCTCAGGCCCTCGGTGGTGGTGCCTTCTGGAAATACGCATAAGTGGTCATGCTGTTTGAGCGCATGGCTGCAAATATGAATGACCCGGGCGGCATCGCGGTTGCGGCCACGATGAATAAAGATCGTGCCGGATTTTCTCACCAGATATCCAAACACTGGCCAGTCTTTGATCTCCATTTTAGCCACGAAGCGCACTGGCATCAGACTGTTGAGCGCATGAATGTCAGACCATGAAATATGGTTGGCAACAAATAGCACGCCTTGGTGATGCAACGCGGGCAACTGACCGCTGGTGGTGACGCGCAGATTAAAGCAGCTGAGTAAGCGGGTGCACCACCATTGGATGAGCCGCCGGCGGATGTTGCGATTGCAAATGGGTAAAACCAAGGCGGCAAGCGCCACCCCGGTGAAGGTATGGATAACGATGCTGGTGATACGCCACCAGCGGATGAAAAAAGGTGTGGACTGCAAGTTATTTCAAGAAATGCGCGGCATATCTGGGATTCATTCTAGACAAGGGTAACAATACCAGCATATCTGCCGTATTAAAAGCAGGATCCCAAGCCGGTTCGCCACAAATATACGCGCCGAGTCGCAAATAACCTTTAATGAGCGGCGGGCAAGTCACCGAAAGCGATTGATCCAGCGCATCTATCGGTAGAGGATGATGCGGAAACACTCGGTATTCCGCCGGAGATAAATA
>Ga0066445_1000402_pt1 | contig 12476 bp, 9 predicted proteins | sample LakWasMet67_HOW9_2_FD_59533 | JGI IMG/M metagenome (GOLD analysis project Ga0066445, IMG submission 59533) | Freshwater sediment methanotrophic microbial communities from Lake Washington under simulated oxygen tension - Sediment Metagenome 67_HOW9 | ecosystem: Environmental > Aquatic > Freshwater...
AACAAAATAGCAACTAATGAATTAGCAGTACCATACACTTGGGAAACAGAATTATCTGCTTTAGGTCAAGTTAAATATGAAAACGAAAAGGCAAAAGCAGATGCTGTTAAAGTAAAATGGGAAGAGTTAATTGATAGCGGTAAAATAGGTTACATGGCTTTAATGAGAAACTTGCGAAATATTTTAGAGGCAAATGTATCATTAGCACACGTTAAAAAAGTATGTGACTATTTGTCGAATGAAAATGCAGTTGCTAATTCAAAACAATTGCCATTCAGATTCTTGGCAGCTTACCGCGAGATAAAAGTTTTAAAATCTGAGTATGTTACTATGATTTTAAATGCTTTAGAAGATGCGGTTGTTGCAAGTGCAAAAAACTTAAAGGGTTTTGATGAATCAACAAGAGTATTGATTGCTTGTGACGTTTCCGGTTCAATGCAAAAAGCAGTATCTGCAAAAAGCAAAGTAATGTTGTTTGACATAGGTTTGATGTTAGGTATGTTGATGCAATCAAAATGTAAAAGAGTAGTAACCGGAATGTTTGGTGATAAATGGAAAGTGATAAACATGCCAAACCGTGGAGTATTGTCAAATGTTGATGAATACTACAAACGTGAAGGTGAAGTTGGTTACGCTACAAATGGTTATAAAGTGATTGATGATTTAATTAATCGTGGAGTAATAATGGATAAAGTAATGTTGTTTACTGACTGCCAATTGTGGGATAGCAAATTTGGAGGTTCAAGCCTTGAGAAATCATGGAAAGCCTACAAACAAATAGCTCCAAATGCAAAATTGTATTTGTTCGATTTGGCAGGTTATGGAAACACTCCATTAAATATCCAAAGAAATGATGTCTGCTTAATCGCAGGATGGTCAGATAAAGTGTTTGATGTATTGCATTCTATCGAAAACGGTGAGAGTGCGATTGAAAAAATCAAACAAGTGGTTTTATAATAGAAGTCCCTCTCTGTTAATTTGAACAGAGAGGGTTATAAAAAATTAGTTCTTTAAAATATTGAAATTGTCAAAATGCCGTAGAATCGGAATACATCGCTCGCAACAGGGGAAGGGTCTCAATGCAAATTGGGAAGAGGTGCAAATCCTCATAGCGTATCCCCGTTCTGAATTCGCCTTTTGCTTTTGACAAAAAAAATGAAAGATGCCGTAAATTAGAGATACATCGTGGCCAACGCAGGTTCGAATCCTGCTCCTAAAGAAATTTAGGATTCTCTCTTATTGCTTTTAGCTCTTTCAAAAAATATAAACAGTGTCGTATGCAAGAGATACTTCGTTTTAATTTATGTGTCGTTGGTTCGAATCCAACTTTCATGCAAATGAAATAGCTCAGTTGGTAGAGCAATAAAAAAGACTCTTACAGTTTTTTACCTGTTTTGAAACATTGAATGGTGTCGTAGGATAGAGATACTTCGACTTCGGATCGGGTGGACGTGGGTTCGAATCCCATCAAGGTAACAAACACTAAAATTACCTTGTAGCTCAGTGGAAGAGCGCCTTGTGCTTTATTCGTCTGTTGCCCATTCATATTCGGTTTGTAGCTCAATTGGATAGAGCACCTGACTACGGATCAGGAGGTTTGAGGTTCGAGTCCTCACTAACCGACACTAGTTAAATTGGGAAAGCGCCAACGATGGTGAGTTGGGACGGACTGTAACTCCGTTGCTAAATAGCTTAATAGGTTCGAATCCTATCTATCCCACAATTCGGTTTATGGCTCAGTTCGGTAGAGCACCGTCCTTTTAAGACGGGAGTCCTTGGTTCGAATCCAAGTAGGCCGACAAATGGAAATGTAGCAAAGATGGTCAATGCAACGGACTGAAAATCCGATGATGTAGGTTCGAGTCCTACCGTTTCCACAAATACTTCGGGAAGTATTTCAATTGGTAGAATGCAGGCTTTGGGAGCTTGTGGTTGCAGGTTCGAGTCCTGCCTTCCCGACATTATGCCCCCTCGTCTAAAGGCAGGACAGCGCTCTTTGACAGCGTGAATCGTGGTTCGACTCCACGGGGGACAACAAATGGTGTCGTTGAAAATAGTTACTTCGCCTGTCACGCAAAACAAAACTTTTTTCACTTATTGCCCATTTTTAACAAATAATTTTTAAAGTGCGCAAGTACGTTGCGTAGAAGAGTTTTTACTTTGTATAATGAAAAAGATAAAAAATAGTATTGCTTTAATTATTGTAGCCGTGTTACTTGTATACTTTTACAAAGTTACATTAGCAATACTAGCTATTATAGTTCTTATGATAATCTTGGTTAGTATCAGCGCAATGATGAGTGCTTATAAACTGAAAAGGTTTCGATCTAAAAACATTGGGAAATATTATTTGTGGCATAGCTCTAACAAACGCCTAAAAGAAGTAATAGAAAATAAACTTAAACCCTTGATAGATGAAAAATACGAACTTATATATAATAATAAAACGCAAATACAAAGTGAATTGACAGACGAGGAATTGAGGTATTTAAGAAATGAATCAAATAGTATTAAATTCCCAATTATTTTTAAAATTGGAAGTGATAAAATATATGCAGAATCATTTTTCAATGAAGTATATGAATATAAACATGAAAGAATAAATAATGAAGAATTTGAAAGGAAAATTATTCTTAAATTAAACAAACTAAAAAATGAACAAACTAAACATAAAAGGAGAAGATCTTAAATCAATAGGTTATCCCGAAGGAAAAGCAATTGGTATCGCTATTAAAGTGGTAGAAGAAAACTATTGTGAATTGGAAAGAGAAGACGTAATGGCAATTTTGACCAAAGTAATACAATACCCGGAGAATTTTTTAGATGATGAAATTCTTGAATCAATTGCTCAGGAATTAATTGAAAAGCCAAATGAAGATGCAACTATTGCTTTGAAAGAAACTGGTGGTTCTTATTCGGTATTTGGTGCAGAAAACATTGAGCAAGGAGCAATCAATCAAATGGAAGTGGCCATGAAATTGCCGGTAACTGTTGCCGGTGCTTTAATGCCTGATGCACATCAAGGCTACGGCTTACCAATTGGAGGTGTATTGGCTACAAAAAACGCAGTCATTCCATATGGTGTTGGAGTAGATATTGGTTGCCGAATGGCTTTATCAATTTACGATATTCCAGAAAATCATTTTTTAGAAAATGAAGGAAAGTATAAAAGAGAATTGATCGCTTGGACTAAATTTGGTGCAGGTGCAGGATGGCAAGGTAAGTTCAGAGCTGAGCATGGAATATTAGATAGATCAGAATTTAATATGACTCCCTTTGTGAAGAATTTACAAGATAAGGCTGTACATCAACTCGGTTCGTCTGGTGGAGGAAATCACTTTGTTGAATTTGGTATTATTGAATTTGAGAAGGATGATGAAAAATTAAATATCAAAAAAGGGAAATACTTAGCGTTGTTGACTCACTCAGGATCAAGAGGGTTTGGTGCAACCATTGCGGGACACTATACTAAGTTAGCGAAAGAAGTTTGTAAACTTCCTAAAGAAGCTGCAAATCTCGCATACTTAGATATGAATTCTGCTGAAGGACAAGAATATTGGTTAGCTATGAATTTAGCAGGTGATTATGCATCAGCTTGTCATGAGGTGATACATGAACGTTTAACAAAAGCAATTGGCGGTCAAGTATTAGCTAAAGTAGAGAACCATCATAATTTTGCTTGGAAAGAAACTTGGAATGGTGAAGAAGTCATTGTTCATAGAAAGGGTGCTACACCTGCATCGAAAGATGTGATGGGTATTATTCCGGGTTCTATGACTGCCCCAGGTTTCTTAGTAAGAGGAAAAGGTGAAGTAAATGCGATTAATTCTGCATCTCATGGAGCTGGACGTCAAATGAGCAGAACTCAAGCAATTAAAAACATATCAAAAGATGAAATGAGACAAGTGCTGAAAGACAATGGTGTTACATTAATTGGTGCAGGTTTGGATGAAGCTCCTATGGCTTATAAAAATATAGAAACCGTTATGGCCTCACAAAAAGATTTAGTTGACGTTGTTGCTAAATTTACCCCTAAAATGGTGCGTATGGCTGATGATGGAAGTAGAGAAGATTAAAAAAAAAGGAAAAATGGAAAAAGAATATTTAAGACAAGAATTTCAGAGATTATTTTATCCGGAAGATTTAGAGACCGTTATTGAGTCTTATAAATTGGTTACAGATGCTGCCTTTCAGATTGTTTCCAAACAAAAAGATAAAGTGCTGAAGTCTGCTGAAGACATAGATGCTGGGTATCTATTTCAAATGACAATATTAAAAAATTTAACGTTGCTCAAGCTTACTGAGTCTTTAGAATATCATAATACTATTGGGGACTTTAAAATGCTGAATCTACACGACCCATTTGCTTTAGCAAGTATAGTAAGAACACAATATGAAGCGTTTTGCAATTTTAATAATATCTATTGTTTTTCTAAATCATCGGAAGAAAAGAGTTTTAAGTATAATTTATGGGTTCTAAGCGGCCTTAAATACAGACAAAATTTTTCTGCTGTGCAAAAGGAAAATATAGAGAAAAAGGAATCTGAGAAGAAACAAATTATTGAGCTTAAGGAAGCAATAAAGGCGTCTCCAATATATGAGAATTTGAATCTTGATTCAAAGGAAAATATTGATAAAGCAATAAAGTGGAAAAAATGGCAGGTGGTTCTAGATGGGCAAAGTGCCCGATCCATTGCATGGCATGAAATGATGACTAATGCTGGAGCAACTGATTTATTAAATGGTCAATACACTTCGCTGTCTTTAAATACGCACCCTTCAAACGTTTCGGTCTTTCAATTTAAGGATTTGTATTCAGGGGGGAATGATTTGCCTTTAAGTCTATTGACTATAAAATTATCAAAATGGCTTATTAGCTTTCTTATTGCTGACTATTGTTCCTATTTTGATGACGCTAAAAGTTCATTTGACGAACTACCGATAATGACTCAAATAATAATTAATCAATATAACTCAATGTTTAGAACTGAAAAATATAAAATTAATACTGCTTCAAATATTTTGAATTAAAATCTTGGGGATTAATTACATCCAAAGGTGCCGTAAAATAGAGATACTTCGGTAGAGCGTCAAACAGAAATGTTTGGAAGTCGTAGGTTCAATTCCTGCTCTTGTTAATACCAAGATAGCTCAGTAAAAAAAACTCTATTTGCTTTTTTGCCCTTTGATAAATTTATTAAAATGGAAACTAAAATAAAAGATAAACTAAAAGACATAGAACAAAAATATCAAGTAAAAGTTCTTTATGCTTGTGAGACAGGTTCTCGTGCATGGGGATTTCCTTCACCTGATAGTGATTATGATGTACGTATGATTTACATGCACGACATAGATTGGTATCTATCATTATCCGATAAAAAAGATACTATAGAATTTATGTCAGAAGATGGAGAGTTAGACGTGACTGGTTGGGATATAAAAAAATGTCTAAAATTGATGTGGAAATCGAATGGCGCTTTATTAGAGCGTGTTCAATCACTTATTGTTTATCGAGAAGAAAAGAATATATCTAGTTTGTTAAAAGAGTATTCAGAAAAGTGTTTTGCTCCTATAGCAACAATGCATCATTATTTAGGGATGGCAAAAAATAGCTTTTCAGAAATTGATGGTCGAGATGAAATAAAATTAAAAAAACTATTTTATGCTCTTCGTGCAACACTTGCTTGTAAATGGATATTAGAAAAGGATTCTGTGCCTCCAATAGTTTTTATGACTATGGTAAACGAGCTTTCTTTTGATCAAAATTTAAAGGATAAAATTGTTACATTAATAGAGTTGAAATCCGGTAAAACAGAAAAGTATATGCACTCTGCTGAAAAAGATTTAAATTACTTTATAACCAATGAATTGGAGACAGCTGATAAAGCCTTTGAGAATTTATCAGGAAGAAAGGAAAGAGAAGTTGATTTAGATTTTTTATTTAAGCAAATCGTTAAAACATACTAGTATGACAATAGAAGAAGTAAAGAAAAATAATTTGTTATTGCTGGATTGTATAAGCGGAAGCCGAGCTTATGGATTACACACCCCTCAATCTGACACAGATATGAAGGGTGTGTTTCTTTTACCAAAACGAGTTTATTACGGGCTTGAATATACTGAGCAAGCAAATAACGAAACAAATGATGAAGTTTACTATGAATTGAAAAGGTTTGTAGATCTTTTGGTTAAAAACAATCCTAATATTCTCGAATTATTGAATACCCCTAAAGATTGCATAAAGTATAGGCATCCAATCATGGATTTACTAAAGCCGGAATTATTCTTGTCTAAACTTTGTAAACAAACATTTGCAGGGTACGCTCAGTCGCAAATAAAAAAGGCAAAAGGACTCAATAAAAAAATAGTTAATCCTGTAGATAAAGAGCGAAAATCAGTATTGGACTTTTGTTACGTTATACAGCAACAAGGCTCCATAACTTTAACTTCTTGGTTAGAAAAAAAGGGATTACTTCAGGAACACTGTGGATTAGTAAACATTGCGCATATGCGAGAGGTTTATGCAGTATTCTACAATAATCAATTAACAGAAGGATACCTAAAGGGTATAAGTTCCGGCATTGAAGCAAATGATATTTCCTTAAGTTCGGTGGAAAAAGGAATTGAGCCTTTGGCAATATTAAGCTTCAATAAAGATGGCTACTCTAAATATTGCAAAGACTATAAAGAATATTGGGAATGGGTTGAAAAACGTAATGATGTGCGTTATGAAAACACCATAGAACATGGGAAGAATTACGATGCCAAGAATATGATGCATACCTTCAGGTTACTAAATATGGCCGAAGAAATTGCAAAAGAAGGCAAGGTAAATGTTAGGAGATTTGACCGTGAGTTTCTGCTTAAAATTCGTTCAGGGGCGTTTTCCTATGAAGAATTGGTAGAATTGGCAAATGAAAAAGTCTACCAAATAGATGAACTTTATGAGAAATCAAATTTACCGGAACAACCTAACGTTGAGAAAGCTGAAGGAGTGTTAGTGGAAATGAGAGAAGAGCTTTATAAATAATATTTATACTAATTTTAATTAACCTCATAAACGCCTTTATTTATAATGGTTTCAGAGCATGTACTTAAAGTTAAAAGTGAAAATATTTTACTGACAAATAAAATATTTCTTGACAATTGAATTTTTTGAATTACATTTGCATCAGAAATATTAAAAATAACAAACCAAGAAAAGAATTAGAAAATATGTTAGTAGGAAATTTACATACGAAACCTTAAGCCGGAAAGCTACTAATATCAATATATTCAGCCCGGTTTAATGCCGGGTTTTTTATTTGTAATCAGTTCATAAAACAATTGAAGAACGAATAAAATTCTGGGGAGTCAGAAAGAATCCGGAAATCTAAAAATCATTTATTAAAAAAATCATGGACATGATTTGCATGCGATGAATTTCTCATTGCATTAAAACGTCGAGTAAATCGGCCTGGAAAAATACTGTCCATACAAAACAAATTATCATGGGAAAAAATCGCATGAAGGGAAAACACCTTCGCAAGGTTGATTTTCCTTCTGATATAGCTAAAAGTGTAGCTATAAATATAATGACGAAGCATTATAAACATGTTTCGATGGAAGAAAAATTAGAAATAATAAAAAACGTTCTTTTAAATCCTGAACAATATGCGGAGCATGAACACTTGAGTTCTTTAGCTAGAGCCATTGTTGGAAAACCAAAAATAAAAACAGATTATGAAGTACATATGCTTAAGCATAGTGGTGATTTTAGCATCTATGGTCAACGACATATTTCTCAAAATGCTATTTTACAAATGGAAGCCGCAATGAAACTTCCCATCTCAATTAAAGGAGCCTTAATGCCGGATGCACACCATGGATATGGCCTACCAATTGGCGGAGTATTAGCCACAAATAATGCAGTTATTCCGTTTGGCGTTGGGTTAGATATTGGTTGCAGAATGGCCTTAAGTATTTATGCTTTGCCTGAAAATTATATTCAAAAGAAAGAATACGATTTACAAAAGGCATTAAGAAGATATACTCACTTTGGAAATGATGGAACCTTAGATTTCGATGTAGATCATGAAGTATTAGAGAGACCAGAATTTCAATCTACTGAGTTATTGAAACGACTTCACGGAAAAGCTTGGTATCAACTTGGCTCATCTGGCACTGGAAATCACTTTGTAGAATTTGGTACAGTTGAAATCCAACCTGATAACAACTTGAATCTTGCTGCCGGAAACTATATTGGTTTATTATCTCACAGCGGCTCACGTGGCATGGGTGCTGCTATTGCAGCAGCCTACACGAAAATCGCAAAGGAAAAATGTAGACTGCCAAGGGAAATGCAATCAATGGCATGGTTAAGCCTAGACGATGAAGCTGGACAAGAATATTGGTTATCAATGAACCTTGCTGGTGATTATGCGAAAGCTTGTCACGATGTAATTCATAAAAATCTTGAACGAGTGATGGGCTTAGAAGCAATTTGCAAAGTAGAGAATCATCACAATTTTGCATGGAAGGAAATACATGACGGACAAGAATTAATAGTTCATCGAAAAGGCGCTACGCCTGCCGATAAAGGAGAACTAGGCATTATTCCTGGAAGTATGACGAGTAAGGGATACATCGTTAGTGGATTAGGTTTAGAAGGTTCATTAAATTCTGCTTCACACGGAGCAGGACGTAAGATGTCTAGAACTGAAGCAAGAGATAGCATTACTAAATCTTATATGAATGCAAATCTTGCTGAACATAAAACGATGTTAATTGGCGGGAGTGTTGAAGAATCATCAATGGCTTATAAAGATATTGAAGTAGTTATGCAGAACCAACAAAATCTAGTTAAAGTAGAAGGTTCGTTTACTCCCAAAATTGTTAGGATGAATAAAAGCTAAAACAAAATCAATGGCGGCTGAGGCTTTCGAGGCCGCCATTAATAAAAGAAAAAATGGAAAATTGTATTATACATATTACATCAGGTAAAGGTCCAGCAGAATGCTGCATGGCAGTTGCCTTAGCATTAAAGGAACTTCTGCAAGAAGCAGAAGAAAATAAGTTACAAGCAACTGTGGTCGAAAGAATTCCCGGAATCGAAAATAGAACATTGCTTTCCGCAACTGTTATAATTTCGGGCAAGAATGTCAAATTATTTTGCAGCAGCTGGAACGGAGTGTTGTTATGGATTTGTCAAAGTCCATTTAGGAAGTTTCATAAACGCAAAAATTGGTTTATTGGCATACATTATTTTGATAAATCAAAATTAGCAGATTGGAATGAACGCGACATCAGTTTTCAAACAATGCGCTCTAGTGGACCAGGTGGGCAAAACGTAAACAAAGTTGAATCGGCTGTCAGAGCCACTCACAAGCCTTCCGGCATAACAGCGATGGTTAATGAAAGTCGATCACAATTACAAAACAAAAAAATAGCCATCGAACGACTAAAATTTCAGTTTGATGAATGGGTATTAAAACAAGCTATAGAAGAACAACAAAAACTATGGCAACAACATAACACATTAGAAAGAGGGAATCCTAATCGTGTATATGAAGGGGCAAAGTTTAAAAAGAATTAAAAAATGGAAAATAAAATTACATTTCAAACTATAATCGAAAAGAAAGAGAAACTTTTTGAAGTTAAAGCGCAGCTTAAAACCGAGTTCATTGGGCTTGAAAAAATAATTGATGAAGTCATTGATTTATTAATGCCATGGTTTCTTTTTCCTGATGCACAGTTAAGACCAACCATCATTAATATGTGGGGATTAACAGGTTCTGGCAAAACTGCTTTAGTTAATAGAATTATCGAGTTATTAGATTACAAGAGACTTTATGTACAAATGGATATGGGAGAGTTTGAGTCAGATTCTGCTTCATGGATTAAAAGTATGTTTACAGACGACTTAGAATTTTTTCATGAGCAACCAGGAGTTATTTGTTTCGATGAATTTCAATTTGCTCGGACTATAAATAAGGAAGGAAATGAACTTGGAAAAGATAAGTTACGTGTTATATGGGACATGCTTGACAGTGGAAAGATAAACTATATTCCATATCAAAATTCCTACTACATGATGAGAGCTGAATTGTGTTTAATGAATTTATTAAAATGCGAAGACAAAGGTGTGGTCATTAGAAATGGGATTGTTGAAGAAAAAGAAAAAGAGTTTTTAGATTCATTTAGCGAGTATTATTTTGAAAACAGCAATCGCAATGGGATAGCTGTAGATAAATTATATTTTCTATCGCAGGACTTTATTGACGGACTTTTTTATTTATTTAACGATGATAATATGCCAAGACATAAATTAAAAGAACGAATTGAAAAATGCGATTTGAATGGTATTCAAAGAATGATTGTCGAAGGTGCGAATAGAAGAAATGCAGTAAAACAATTAGATCTTTCCAGATCCTTAATTTTTGTTTTGGGAAATTTAGATGAAGCGTATTACATGAGCCATAGTTTAAACCCGGATATAAGTGCAGACGAATTACACGAGTCAACATGTAAAATTAATATTGCTCACATTAAAAGTGCTTTGAAAGAAAGATTTAGAAATGAACAGATAGCGAGGTTGGGGAATAACCATATTATCTACAGATCTTTTACTAATCAAAACTTCAGGGACATTATATCACAAAAATTAAATGCATTAAAAGCATACGTAAAACAGCGATTTGACTTTGAAATTATTTTTGATGAAAGTGTTATTGATGTGGTTTATAGTGAAGGAGTGTTCCCTGCTCAAGGTACTCGTCCTGTTTTTACGACAATCAAAAATTTAATTGAGGGTAATATCAGTAAACTCTTATTGGAAATGATTACTAAAAACTTACAAGTAACTCATGTTGATTGGTGTTATGAAGACGAAAAATTCTTGTTTTATTTTAAAAATGCCGAGCAACAGTCATTACATAAACATGAAGAAAGACTTTCGTTAAAGATTGGTGCATTAAGAAAAACAGATAATCTAAACACTCAAGCTCATACAGCAGTTCACGAATCTGGTCATGCTATTTTAGCCGCATTAACATTAAGAATAATTCCTTCATTAGTTGTTTCCAAAACAGCTTCTGCCAATAGCGAAGGCTTTTGTATGGTAAATATGCCTGAAGGACTTTTAACATTAGATGTTTTAAAAAAGGAATTGATCATTGGTATTGGAGGATATGTGGCTGAAAAATTAATTTTTGGTGAAGGGAACACTTGCTCAGGAGTATCACAGGATATTGAGAGAGTTAGTGAATTTGCAAATAGGGCCATTAAAGAATATGCAATGGGAAATGATCCTATTTTTATTCGCTTTGCTTCAAGCAACGATAATTTGGCAATTTTACATCAGCAGACTCATACCGAAGAAGCTTTAAAACTAATAAGAGACTGCGAAAAAGAGGCTAAATCTATCTTAGAAACAAATAAGTTATTACTTCTTAAAATGTCCGAATTTTTAACCCATAATTCACGTTTGGAAGAAAAACAGATTTTAAGAATGATTTGCGAATTTGCGAATGAAGATTGGGTAACCGAATCCGCATTTGTTAAAAAGGAGCATTATTTCAAATTCGCCGATGTGATTACTAAACAAATAGAGGAACTAAGTTTGAACGAGATTACAACTTAAGATTATTCATTTCATTAATTAATTGCGGACAAGTATTGCAACTCTAGTTATCAATTAACTTTGTAGGAAGAGTTGTAACAGTAAGAGTATATGAATAAAATAATAACATGAAACTACTTTGTAAACTCTAAAAATTTCTAATTTTATATATGGCAAAGATTTTTATAACTGGTTCAACTGACGGTTTGGGTTTATTAGCGGCTAAGTCTCTTATTAGCAAAGGGCATGACGTTTATCTTCACGCACGTAGCAAAGAACGAAAGGCGGATGTAATCAAAAATGTTACGGAAGCAAAAGGTGTATTTGTTGCAGATTTATCGGATATAGAGCAAATCAAACAGCTAGCAAATGATGTAAATGCGAGTGGAAGGTTTGATGCTATTATTCACAATGCAGGAGTCTACACGGCCGCTGGAAAAGATATTTTTACGGTAAATGTGATTGCTCCATATATCCTAACCTGCTTAATTGAAAGGCCAAAAAGGCTTGTTTATGTGAGTTCTGATATGCATCTGGGAGGGCAATCTAAACTGGACGATATAAAGTCAAACATCAAAAGCATTACTTATTCAGATTCAAAGTTGCAGGTCTTAATGCTTTGTAAAGCCTTCGCTCGTCGTTGGCCTGATGCTTACACAAACGCAATTCATCCTGGCTGGGTTCCGACCAAAATGGGCGGAAAGGGGGCTCCTGATGACCTTCAAATGGGTTATGAAACTCAGGTTTGGCTTTCAGCAAGTAATGATAAAGAGGCTTTGGTTAACGGCAAATATTTCTTTCATAAAAAGCAAAGCCGTTATAATACGGAAGCTGATGAATTAAGTTTACAAGATCAATTGATGGGCATATGTGAGGA
>Ga0066445_1000408_pt1 | contig 12377 bp, 12 predicted proteins | sample LakWasMet67_HOW9_2_FD_59533 | JGI IMG/M metagenome (GOLD analysis project Ga0066445, IMG submission 59533) | Freshwater sediment methanotrophic microbial communities from Lake Washington under simulated oxygen tension - Sediment Metagenome 67_HOW9 | ecosystem: Environmental > Aquatic >...
GACGCCTTCGCTGAGCTCGGGTGGGGCCTTGCGGCTGATTTGTTCGCGCAGCCAAGCGTTAAGCGTGCGTTGCAGCTCATTTTGCCCTGGGGCCTGCAAAGCGAGTCGGAGGGCCATGATCAGCCGACCAACGGTAACTAGGTCGGGGCTGCGTTCGAGTTGAAACACGGCGTCCACCAGGTTGCGCACCTCGGCAGAGGGTGACAACTGCAGCCGCGCCTCATCGATCAGGTGGTACATCAGCCGGGGCCGAAACCTGGCGAGGCCGGGCAGGCTGGGGGCGAAGCACTGGTTGACGTCGGTGGGGGCCGTCCAGCGAGCGTGGCCGTTGTATAGCACCAGGGGGATCAGGGGCGGCAGCTTGCCCTGCTGCAACTGTTTTTGCTGGATCAGGCTTTGGGCGAGGAGGCTGACGTAGGCCATCATGCGCACGGCCATCCACTTGTCTGGCTTGCTTTGAAACTCCAGCAACAGGTAAACCCATACCCAGCGGGTGCCCACCTTGAGGCGCCACACCATGTCGTTGTGGCGGTGCTGTTCAGATTCACTCACATAGCTGGCGTTGATGCGCTCCAGGGTGTCAAAGCGAGCGTTCTTGAGCTGGCCCAGCAGCAGGTCGCGCACCATCTGCGGGTGCGAAAACAACTGCTTGTAGCCGCTGTCGTGAGAGGTCTTGGAGGCCATGGCTGGCCATCGTGGGGGGCAGCGGGGCCATACTGCATTGAGGCCGTCGTGAATTGCCGTGGAGGGCCGCTTTCGGCGGTCGAGTGGGCCATGGGCAGTACGCGAAATGGGCTGTTGCTGATTGGGGGCTGCTGGTGCTGCCGGCGGCGGTCAACACGGGCCAGGGGCCGAAGTTCACCAACCAGGCATTCGTGAACTGGCGCCATATCCACGGCAGTCGTCACATGCGGGTTCAGCCATGATGCTCGATGCATAACGGCTACATCGACGGCTTCAATGGCAAGCGCTGTGGCGAGCACTTCAACGAGAGCTGGTTAGAGACCTTGCGCCTGGTCAGAACATCCGTGGCCAGTTGGCGAAAGGGCTACCGCGAAGTCATGCTACGCAGTAGCTTGGGACGCATAACGTGGGCTCGTTTCGAAGGGGTGCATCGCCAGCGCGCCGGCGGTGCAGATCAACACCCGTCAACTCAAAAAAATCGATTGACCTTGAACCTGGACTCCTACGTTTAGGGGGGACGTCTACAGGGGGCAGGCCAGATCTTCGACGTTTGCTGCTTGTTGCCTTCGACTCTGCGCTCACACCAGAGAAAAAATTTAAAACTTCAAGTGCGAATTGGAAGGGGCGAACGGCGGAGGTACTTCGAACGCATCTATGACGTAGGGGTTCTGGGCAAGATGGTAGTCAATGCGTGCGTTCCAGATACGAACCATGCGGTAAAACGGGGCTCCGGGATAAAGGTGGTGCACCAGATGATAGTTCTGGAATGTCATGAGCGGTGTTAGCAACCATTCCCAACCTGCTCGTATTGAAGTGGCTTGGAATTCGCTCTCTTCTGACGTCGCTGAGAAAGGGGCGTGCGGCAAATACACGAACATGGCGACGAACAAGAAGGAACTGATCCGAGACGGAAGGAGCCACAGCATCACGGCCTCCCAGCCATAACCCCACCAGAATGCGGCGCCAAGGAGCGCTGCAACCAAGCTCAACTGAAAGAACAGCCCGGGCAGCAGCCGACGTACCAGGGCAGGATCTGCGTTCCTGAGAAAGTAGGTGGTGTAGTAGTAGTCGAAGTTGAGCCAGCGCAGTGGCATCCAAACATCGATCTTGTGACCAAAGTAGTCGGGGTCCTTGCCTTCAACATTGGTGAATCGATGGTGTTGGTTGTGAATCCACCGTGCCAAGCTCAGTGTGGCGATTGGCCCGAAAAAAAGCAGACTGATCCGCCCGAACAAGTCGTTCAACGGCTTGACAGTGCAGATGGCACCGTGAGAGCTGTCGTGGGTCACACTGAAGAAAAAGTACACAACAAGTCCATTGAGTACAGAGCCCATCCAAAGGGGCACCTGTCGCTGGAATGCCAGGTATGAAATTCCTGCGAGGCCTGCAATGCAGGCAAAGAACAGCAGGACGGTCGGAATGGCAAGCGAGGGGGCTGAGATCAACTGCTGGAAGTCTTTGTTGGTGGAGTCTCGCAAGGCGTGCGTATTTGATGGATTCATCTGGGGTTCCTGGCAAAAGGTTGTCGCCTACCGGGTAGCTGCTTTGTCGGATCAAGCCGTGGGCATTTGCCGCGGTGTTTCCCTTGAGCCGCCGGTGACGACTGAACTATCGAATAGGGGGGGGGGCATGCACCCCAAACCAAAGGCGTGAGGTGCGCGCTGGAAAACCCTAGGCGAGGCCCTTGTTTGATCTGGATCTGCGCCGCTCGGACCACTCGGCAAGTGGTGTCTTGGTGAGAGCAGAAATTCAGAGTAGTTCTAGGGCGATTGCTGTGGCTTCGCCACCGCCGATACACAACGACGCAACGCCCTTTTGCACGCGCCGAGAGCGCATTGCGGATAGCAGCGTAACGATGATGCGTGCGCCGCTGGCTCCAATGGGGTGGCCTAGTGCGCAAGCGCCGCCGTTGACGTTCACTCGTGCCAACGGCAGATCAAGCTGGTGTATCGCCGCCAGTGCAACCACTGCGAATGCTTCGTTGATTTCCCACAGGCCGACATCGTCCACGGACCACCCAGTCGCCGCTAGAAGCGATTGGATGGCGCCGACGGGTGCGGTGGTGAACCAATGGGGTTCTTGGGCGTGCTGGGCCAACCCTGCGATTCGAGCGAGCGGTTGCAGGCCAAGTGCTTCGCAACGCGATTCCCGCATCAACACCAACGCTGCAGCGCCGTCGGCGATCGAACTGGCATTTGCCGCCGTGACGGTCCCGTCCTTTGCGAATGCAGGTTTGAGCGTATGCACTTTATCCAGCCGAACCTTGGGCGGTAGTTCGTCCGTAGTCACCATCTGCTGCGTGCCTTTTAGGCCTGGCAGCGCCACCGGAGCGATCTCCTCGTTGAATGCGCCGTGTTGCATGGCGTGCTGGGCGCGTTGTGTCGAGGTGATCGCGAATCTATCCTGGTCTTCCCGACTGAAACCAAAATGTCGGGCACAGTCCTCGGCGAAGCTGCCCATCAGGCGGCCCTGGGTGTCTGGCCCATATCGATCCTCCAAGCCGTCGAAGAACATGTGATCGATCACGGAGCCGTGTCCAAGGCGGAGTCCCCCGCGGGCCTTGGGCAGCAGATAGGGCGCTTGTGTCATCGATTCCATGCCGCCAGCAATCACCGCCTCCCCTCGACCTGCTTGCAGCATGTCATGAGCTAGCATGGTGGCTTTCATGCCGGAGCCGCAGACCTTGCTGATGGATGTTGCTCCTGTGGCCAGCGGAAGACCGGCCAGCAATGCTGCCTGACGTGCCGGAGCTTGACCGACGCCGGCTGACAGCACGCAGCCCATCAAAAGTTCGCTGACAGCGGTGGCCATGACGCCAGACCGTTCCAATGCAGCACGCACAGCTACGGCACCAAGCTCGGGGGCCGTGAGCCCTGAAAAACATCCCTGAAAGCCCCCGAGCGGCGTGCGCGCCGCTCCGACGATGACGATGGAGTCGTGTAAGTTTGTCATGGGTAGGTCAATGGATTCAGCCTTGCAGGACCGAGCGAGCAATTAATATCCGTTGGATGTCAGAGGCGCCTTCATAGATCTGGCACACCCTGACGTCACGGTAGATGCGTTCGACTGGGAAGTCGGCTACATAGCCGTATCCGCCATGGATCTGGATGGCATCCGAGCTCACCCGTTCGGCCATGGTGGAGGCGAAAAGCTTGGCCATGGACGCTTCCTTCAGACAAGGACGACCGGCGTCTTTGAGTTGAGCTGCATGCAGCGTCATCTGGCGTGCAACCTCAACCTGGGTAGCCATGTCGGCGATGCGAAAGGCAACAGCCTGGTGCTCGGCGATTGGCACGCCAAACGCCTCGCGCTCCTTCGCGTAGCGCACTGCCGCCTCCAATGCGGCGCGGGCCATTCCCACTGACTGAGCAGCGATACCAATGCGGCCGGCTTCGAGGCCCGACAGTGCGATGCGGTAGCCATCACCCTCTGCTCCGAGCAGGTGGTCCGCAGGGATTCGGCACTGATCGAAGACCACTGTGGCGGTGTCTGAGGCGCGCTGTCCCATCTTCTCCTCTAGACGTGACGCGTTGTAGCCTGGTGTGTCCGTGGGTACAAGAAAGCAAGACATGCCGCGCTTGCCTGCGGCGGGGTCAGTCACTGCGACCACCAGCGCCAAATGGGCATTTCGGCCGCTGGTGATGAACTGCTTGGTGCCGTTGATCACCCAGTGATCACCGTCCCGCACGGCGCGGCACCGCAGAGCCGAGGCGTCCGAACCCGCCTGAGGTTCGGTGAGGCAAAAGCACCCCAGCCATTCGCCGCTGGCCAGTCGACGCAAGTAGAGTTCCTTTTGGGCTTTGCTGCCGAAAGCATTGGTAACGCCACATGCCAGTGAGTTTTGAACGCTGACGATGGTCGAAGTTGCGCCGTCGCCCACTGCGATCTCTTCAAGCGCCAATACCAGTGACACATAGTCCATGCCTGCGCCGCCCCAGGTTTCGGGGATCAGCATGCCCATAACGCCCAGACCTGCCAGTTCTTTCAGGGCTTCTTGGGGAAAGGTATGGTCTCGATCCCATTGAGCTGAGAAGGGCTGTAAGCGTTCGCGCGCAAAGTCGCGCATGGCGTCGCGCACCATGGTTTGTTCTTCAGTGAGGATCATGAGGTCTCCGGGTGGCGACGAGCCATCGTCGCCACCATCTTTCAGAAGTAGGTCCGAGCCACGGATAGGCGCTCTTGGCAGTCGCGGACAATGCGCTGAATGAGTTCGCTGCAGGTGGGGATGTCCTCGATCAGGCCCACTACCTGGCCCGCCCAAACCAGCCCGCCATCGACATCGCCGCTTTCCAGTGCGGCTCGTCCGCGTGCACCTGCCACCAACGGGCGAATGTCTTCGAAGGTGCAGCCACCAGGCTGAGTCTCTTTGGCAACCACCTCTTGCGATACCGCATTGCTGAGAACGCGACCAGTGTTGTGTAGCGTGCGGAAAATCAGCTTGGTTTGGTTTTCGCCAGCGCCGACCAGGGCCTGCTTGATGTGGTCGTGTATGGGGGCCTCCACCGTGGCGCAGAAGCGGGTCCCCATATTGATGCCTTCCGCCCCTAGCACCAACGCGGCAGCCATACCGCGGCCGTCGGCGATACCGCCCGAGGCGACCAACGGGATCTTCACCTGGCGAGCTGCCGCCGGGATGAGCACCAGCCCACCTACGTCGTCTTCGCCCGGGTGGCCAGCGCATTCGAAGCCATCGATTGAGACGGCATCCACGCCATTGCGCTCGGCAGACAAGGCATGGCGAACCGAGGTGCATTTGTGCACGATCACCATGCCTGCTGCTTTGGCCTTGAGGATGAACTCTTTGGGGCTGCGTCCAGCGGTCTCCAAGACCTTGACGCCTCCTAGGATGGCTGCATCCAAATAGGCCTCATACGGTGGCGGGCTGGCTGTTGGCAGGATTGTCAGGTTCACGCCGAATGGCTGATCGGTCAGGCGTCTGCAGCGTTCGATCTCTTCTGAAAGGGTTTCAGGCGTTGGCTGGGTCAGGGCAGTGAGCACACCCAGACCACCGGCATTGGACACTGCGGCCGCCATCTCAGCTCTTCCGACCCATTGCATACCGCCCTGGATGATGGGGTAACGCGTACCCAGCAGAGCGGTCACTCGATTTCTCATGGCTGGGGCGCTCATTTGGCGGCCATCCGGATTGCACCGTCCAGGCGGATCACTTCGCCGTTGAGCATGGCGTTCTCGACGATGCTGCGTACGAGTTGGGCGAATTCTGCCGGGCGACCCAAACGCGAAGGGAACGGGACCTGCTGACCCAACGAGTCCTGGGCTGCTTGCGGAAGCCCCTTCAGCATGGGAGTCTCGAAGATACCGGGTGCCACCGTCATCACACGAACGCCATAGCGGGCCAACTCGCGGGCAATGGGCAGTGTCATACCCACAACGCCGGCCTTGGAGGCGCTGTAGGCAGCTTGCCCGATCTGGCCGTCAAACGCTGCCACCGACGCGGTGCACACGATCACGCCACGCTCACCGCCCTGATCGGGGGCATTCTTTGACATCGCCTCTGCTGCCAGGCGAATAGCATTGAAGGTCCCCACCAGATTGATCTGGACAGCACGTGCGAACGAGCCGAGGCGGTGCGGACCTTCTTTGCCGAGTACCTTCTCGCCGGGTGCGATGCCAGCACAGCAGGCTAAGCCATGCAGTTGACCAAAGGCGCTCAGGGCCAGATCCACAGCGGCTTGCATCTGTGCTTCGTCAGTGACGTCTGTCTTGCAAAAGCGTGCTGTACTTCCCAGTTCCTGTGCCAATTGTTCACCAGTCGTTGCATTCAAATCTGCCAGCACGACATTTGCGCCTTGGGCCACAAGCATGCGTGCAGTGGCTTCACCCAAGCCGCTGGCACCGCCGGTGATCAGGAAGGTTCTCTGTTCAATATTCATTTCAGACTCTTGGTGGTTAAAAAATTGTTCAAACGGACGTTCGCTGCCGCTCATGCGGCCGTACGGATAGATATCAATCGCGGTGGGTGACTTGGCGTCTCTCGTGCATGGCTGACAGCGCTTCGGTCAGGTCTTGCGACAGCAGCGTGGCAGCATTTGCCCAAGCCACCTGACGCAAGCCTGCTGCCACACCTTCATCTCTGGCCACCAGCGCTGACCTTTTGGTGCCGCGCAGAGCCATAGGCGACTTGCCCGCCAGACCGGTGGCTAGCAGCTCCGCACCAGCACGCAAAGCCACAGGCGATTCGAAGATCTCAGTCACAAGACCTATGCGTTCGGCGTACTCGCCATCGAATACTCGGGCAGTCAGCGCCAGCTCTCGAGCACGTCCCTCTCCGACAATGTGTGGCAGGCGTTGTAGAACCCCCAGATCGGCGGTCACTGCGAGATCCACTTCTTTGACACAAAAGCGCGCAGTGCGAGTGGAGATGCGCAGGTCACAGGCGCTGACGATGTCGACGCCTCCGCCATAGCACACGCCGTGGATCGCAGCAATCACTGGAACGCGGCAACGCTCGATGGCGCTCACACAGTCCTGGAGGTCCAAGATCCAATTGGCCAAGGCTTCTCGGTCCCGACCATCGCATCCAGTGTTCGCACCTGCCTGTGCCCGTAGCTCGGTGAGCACGGAGAGGTCAATGCCCGCACAGAAATGAGGACCTTCTCCTAGCAAGATCACCGCGCGTGCATCAGTCCGGCGGTCAATGGCATTCAAGGTGTCGCGTAGCGCATGCCAACCTGGCACATTCAGCGAGTTCGCCTGGCGCGGCCTGTTAAGCCAGACACGGGCCACGCTATCCGAGATTTCCCAACGAATAGGATCAGGGGAATCCTTTGCCTTGCAGCTCATGGCTGCGGCCTTTCAGCAAGCATGTGCTCGACTTGTTCGTTAAATAGTGCTGAGCCTGTCAGATTCTGGCCTCCGTCGACAGGGAGTACTGCCCCGCTGACAAAGCTACCCAGAGGGGACGCCAGCACCACCGCCATTTGGGCCACTTCGTCGGCCTGTCCCATGCGACCGAGGGGAACCATACGGGACCACATGCGGGTATCTCCCTTTGGGGAGAGGCGCTGCATGCCTTCGGTTCCCTCTACAGGTCCAGGCACGATGCTGTTGCATCGAATGCCCAAGTGCCCCCATTCCAGTGCCAGGGTTCTCATCAGCATGTCGATGCCGGCCTTGGCTGCACCAACATGAGCCTGGTATCGGAAAGGCACATACGACTGACCGCCAGAGATAAACAGGATGCTGCCCCGTGTTCGACGAAGCTGAGCAAACGCAGCATGTGAGGCGTTGAAGGCGCCCAGCAAATCGATTTCAACCACCGTACGAAATCCTTTCGGAGACATCGCCTCGGCGGGACTGACGAAGTTGCCAGCTGCGCCACACACCAGGGTGCCAATGTCACCCAGTTCTGTTCCAGCTTGATTGATGGCGTTTGCTAGCGCATCGGGATCCCTCACATCGGCCACGGCAGTAAAGACACGGCCACTGCCGCCGCGAAGACGATGCATAGCGTCTTCCAGACGCGATGCATTGCGTCCACAAATCGCCACGTTTGCTCCCAATGCAGCGAATGCGGCAGAAATGCCCAAGTTGATCCCGCTGCCGCCACCGGTGACAAAGACCGTATGACCCTTGAATAGCTCGGGGGCAAGATAACTGGTGAGTGGCTGTGCCATGGCTTTGCTTTCAGAACTTGTGTCGAGGTAGAAAGGCGCGTCAGTGGCCTACAAACCGGGGCGGCCGGCGTTCGAAGAACGCCTGCAGCGCTTCATTGAAATCATTCGTGCCGGCACTCTGATGAAAGCCATCACGTTCGAGATCAAGCTGAGTCGCCAGATCGTTGTGCTGAGCTACGCGCAGCAGCCGCTTCAGTCGTCCATACGCGGCCGTGGGACCGTTTGCTAGGCGAGTAGCCAGTGCCTCAGTGGCTGAGCTCAATTCAGATACAGGTACCACCTTGTTGACCAGCCCCAACGAGTGAGCTTCTTCTGCCGTAATCGTGGGACTCAGCAGAGCAATCTCCATGGCCTTACGCAGGCCAACTAGCCGAGTGAGGTGCCAGGAGCCCCCAACGTCGCAGCTCGCTGCAACATTGACATATGCCAGATTGAACCGAGCGTCGTCGGCCGCGATGGCGAGATCACAGCCCATGGCCAGGCTGAGGCTTCCACCGGACACGCTACCTTGGAGGCTAGCAATCACGGGTGCCGACAGACGAGCCAAACGAAGCAAGCCGCGATGCATGGGGTCGATCACGGCCAGTGCGGTGCTCTGCGGATCCATTTGAAATGCACGGAGGTCACCGCCTGCCCCAAAGCTGCGGCCTTCGCCCTTTAGAACGACGACACGGACCGACGGATCTTTTTCCAGATGCGCACACGCGCGATCGAAGGCGGTCGCGGTAGCGATGTCAATTGCATTGAGCTGCTGAGGTCGGTTGAAGACGATGCGCGCAATCGCGCCCTCGCGCTCGAGGCGCAAGGGAAGAGAAGATGTGTCTTGCATAGTGTTCAACCAGTGAAGTCCCGACCGAAGATGTTGCGGGCAATGACCCATTTCTGGATCTCGTTGGCGCCTTCGTAGATCTCGCCGATCTTGGCGTCGCGATAGATGGATTCCAGTGGCATCTGGTGTCCTGGACCGCTGAGTTCGCGTACGAACCCATAGGCCCCGCAGACCTGGATGGCGTCGCGTGCGACGTCTACAGCCAGGCGGCTGCCCACCAGTTTGGCCATGGCTGCTTCGACCTCAGCGCTGCCGTTGACGTCGTACAGCCAACCGGCCTTCTGGTAGAGCGAGCGGGCCTGCTCAATGCCCACGGCATGTTCTGCGAACACGTACTGCCAGTGCTGCATACGAGCCAGTTCCTGGCCAAACACACGGCGCTCACACGCATATTGAGTAGCGTGGTCGAAAGCAGACTGAGCCATGCCCACGCCGTTGGCGCCGATACCCATGCGGCCCAGTGCTAGTGCACCCAGTGCGGCACGTAGACCAGCCCCTTCAGTACCAATGACGTGATCCGCTGGGACGAAGACTTCATCAAAGCGGATGTCTGATGTGAGCTGCACGTGGTTGCCCATTTTCCGGTCCGGTGCGGCCACTGTTACGCCAGGGGCTTTCAAGTCAGCCAGCAACATCGTGAGGCTTTTTCCGGTCTTGCAAAGAACAGCAACTCGGTCTGCCACAGCCGCATTGGTGATCCAGCGCTTTGTGCCGGTGATGCGATACCCGCCTTCTACCGGAGTGGCCAAGGTCTGCATGCTGCTTGCCGACAGATCGGTGCTGGTTTCGGGCTCGCTAGTTGCAAAGGAGCCCACCCATTCACCTCGGATCAGCGGTGGTAGGTAGCGCTCACGGATGGCGGGTTGTGCGCGATCCAGCGTCTTGCCCACCAAAATGGCTTGACCGTCGTACAGGGCCGAAGAAAAGGCCGGTACGTAGTAGCCCAATTCCTCGACCACAGTAAGCGTGGCCAGCGTCGGGAACTCAAGGCCCAAGCCACCCACGTCAGCAGCGAAAGGCACACGGTAGAGGCCTGCATCCACCATGGCTTGGAACTGAACCCACGGAAATGCGTCTTTCGATTCCGGCCGGGTGTTGAGCTCATGCGCTACCGGTCGCAGTACGTCGTCTGCAAAAGTGCGAGCATCTGTACGTACTCGACGGACCTCGTCGGGCAACCAAGCATCGTTAAACAATGTGGAGGCACGGCGTTTAGGGATAGTTTTGGTCAATGGCATGAGGAGTCGCTTTCTTGTGGTGAGGTCAATTGGGGGCGATGCCGAGCTTCTTGATCAACTGAGTGGTCGAGATGAGTTCTCTACCCAGGTTTTGCGCGAACTCTGCTGGTCCGTTGCTGATAGGAACAAAACCAATGGAGGCGAGGAATTGCCCGATTGCAGGGTTGCGGACGGCTTGATCCAATGCCAGATTCCACTTGGCCACTGTCGCAATGGGTAAACCTTTTGGGCCAACCAGTCCCACCCAAACGCGGGATTGCTCGATAGCGCCGGTGAAGCCTTGTTCACTGAAAGTGGCAACACCAGGGAGCAGCGCAATCCGACTCGGCCCGGTCAGTGCGATGGGTGAAGCCAGCCCTTTTTGTGCGTACTGTGCAGCCACATGCGCCGGTCCGAACCCCAGCTTGACCTGGCCAGCAGCCAGATCCTGTAGAGCTGGGGCCACTCCCCGGTAAGGAATGTGAGTGAAACGACTGGCACTGGCCGATTCGACAGCCGCCATGATCAGATGTGGCATGGTGCCAGCCCCCCAAGAGCCATAGGAGAGCGGCTCTGTAGCCTTTTTTGCCTTGCCCATGAGTTCCGCCATGGACCCCACAGCAAGATCGGCCGAAGCCATCATCACCAAGGGCGACGCCACCAACTGCGACACCAAAGTCAGGTCTCTCCGCGCGTCGTATGGCGGGCTTTTCAACAGCGAGGCAATGCTGATGAGCGAGTCAGGAATTGCCAGCGCAAAGGTGCGTCCGTCAGGTGCTGCGCGTAGGGCCTCTGCGGTGCCGATAGAACCGTTCGCGCCTGCCTTGTTCTCTACGGTGATGATCGTGCCTGTAGCGGAACTGACTGTTTCTGCCAGCTTGCGGGCCACTACGTCCACAGGGCCACCAGGCGGGAAGGGGACGATCCAACGCACTGGCGCGCTGGCCAACTGTGCCGCTGCTGGACGGCACGCCGTGCAAGCAGACGCTATTCCCAGGGTGGCCACTCGGCGGTTGAGCATGCAGGTCTCCGTTATTGGTTTTCGGTGCTAGTAGCGTAGAAGTGGGCGGGAAATGGAGTGCACAACCAAAGTTGGGACTTTTATTGGGGTTCACCCCTAACCAGCGAGGGCTGACGTGATGGGTTGGGGTATCCACCGCCCGCATTCCATACTTTGGGTGGGTGTGAGGAGTGGGGCCTCAGATCGAGCATCTGCGCATCCCTTATCAATCGGCTGCACGTTGCGGCACACCCGGAGACTTTTAGATGACACTCACAATGATCGACGTGTTGGATGCGACAGCAGATCGCCTGCCCGACACCCCTTACTGCGAGTATGAAAATCGAACCACGACCTTTGGTGAGTTCAGAGATCACGCCCGACGCGTTTCAGGCGGTCTGGTGGGTATGGGCGTACTACCAGGTGACAGAGTGGCCTACCTTGGAAAGAATACGGACCGGCTGTTAGAGCTTATCTTTGGCGCTGCAATGGCCAGGGCGACCTGCGTTGTGTTGAATTGGCGCCTCGCGTTGCCCGAGTGGCGCGACATCATTGAAGACAGCAGCGCACGTATCTTGTTTGCTGATCAGGAGTTTGTAGAGCAGGCACAAGCGCTGGCGGTTCTGTTGCCGCAAGTCTCGCGTATCGTCACTATTGATGCTGGTGTGGTTCAGCATCCTCAGGCGATGGACTACGATGAGCTGTTGAGTGTCAACGAACCTCGTGTCCCTGTGGGGGTGAAGCCCGAAGATGATTTTCTCCAGCTCTACACGAGTGGTACCACTGGGAAGCCCAAAGGGGTGCCGCAAACCCACTCAATGCATCTGTCGCAGCGAGCACAGTGGGAAGCCCGCCTGGGGCCCTTCCCGCAAGACGATAGGGTGCTGGTGTTCATGCCCTGTTTCCATGCCGCTGGCGTTACCTATCCGTTGTTTGCCCTGGCGTACGGAACGCAGGTGGAAATTCATCGTGCGGCTGATCCGGCTCGAATCATGCAATCGCTGGCTTCT
>Ga0066445_1000410_pt1 | contig 12346 bp, 10 predicted proteins | sample LakWasMet67_HOW9_2_FD_59533 | JGI IMG/M metagenome (GOLD analysis project Ga0066445, IMG submission 59533) | Freshwater sediment methanotrophic microbial communities from Lake Washington under simulated oxygen tension - Sediment Metagenome 67_HOW9 | ecosystem: Environmental > Aquatic >...
CGCTGGGCGACGGCCAGGCCGAGGCCACCGTCAAGCTGCCCCTGACCCGCGCCGACAGCAACCCCCATCCGCAAGCCGGTGAGGCGGTGCGGCTGGAGTTCCCGGCCGCGGCCACCCGCCTGTACGCGGTGTGAGCCCGGCCCCCTGTTTTTTTCGTGCTCCCCTCTCTAGAACCTCAACTTCCAACAAAGGAAAACGTGCCATGAAAAAGAGCCTGATCCCCTGCGCAGCCGCCGCCCTGGCCGCCTGCCTGGCCCTGCCCAGCTTTGCCCAGCAGCAGTTGACCATCGTCAACTTCGGCGGCGCCAATGCCAACGCCCAGAAGAAGGCCTATTACGAGCCCTTCGAAAAGACCGGCGTGAAAGTGGTGCCGGTGGAATACAACGGTGAGCAGGCCAAGATCAAGGCCATGGTCGAAACCAAGAAGGTGACCTGGGACGTGGTGGAAGTCGAATCGCCCGACGCGGTGCGCGGCTGCGACGAAGGCCTGTTCGAAAAGCTCGACTACAGCAAGCTGGTCGACAAAGCCGACCTGGTGCCTGCCGCCGTCACCGAGTGTGGCGTGGGCGTGTTCGTGTGGTCCACCGTGATGGCCTACAACGGCGACAAGCTCAAGAGCGCCCCCACCAGCTGGGCCGACTTCTTTGACACCAAGAAGATCCCTGGCAAGCGCGGCATGCGCAAGGGCGCCCGTTACAACCTCGAATTCGCTTTGCTGGCCGACGGCGTGAAGCCTGCCGACGTCTACAAGGTGCTGGCCACCAAGGAAGGTGCCGACCGCGCCTTCAAGAAGCTGACCGAACTCAAGCCCAGCATCCAGTGGTGGGAAGCCGGCGCCCAGGCGCCCCAGTTCCTGGTGGCCGGTGACGTGGTGCTGACCACGGTCTTCAATGGCCGTATCGATGCCGCCAACCGCGAAGGCCGCAACCTGAAGATCTACTGGCCGGGCGGCATTTACGACCTGGACTACTGGGTGATCCCGAAGGGCGCTCCGAACAAGGAACTGTCGCAAAAGTTCATCGCCTTCGGCCTGCAGCCCGCCAACCAGGCCGTGTATGCCCAGAACATTGCCTACGGCCCGACCAACAGCAAGGCCCTGGCCAAGCTCGACAAGAAGGTGCTGGACGACCTGCCCACCTCGGCCGCCAACGCCAAGGAAGCCCTGCAGTTCAACGTGAGCTTCTGGGCCGACCAGGGCGAAGCCCTCGAAAAGCGCTTTGCTGCCTGGGCCACCCAGTAAGCCCACCCGAGCCTGAGCCACACTGACTGAGAGACGGAGCCGATTCACCATGGCAGAACCCATCCGAGCCGCCATTGCCCCGGGCGAAGAGCCCGGCGCACTGCGCAAAGCCCTATCCCGAGCCGAAGCGCGCCGCCAGTGGCGGGCCTTCGGACTGACCCTGCCCTTGCTGGTGTTTCTGCTCCTGACCCTGCTGGTGCCGATCGTCGCGCTGCTGCAGCGCGCGGTCGAGAACCCCGAGGTGGCCAACGCCCTGCCCCAGACCATCCGCGCGCTGGATGGCTGGAACGGGCATGACGCCCCCTCGGCCGCGGCCTATGGCGCCCTGGTCAAAGACCTGGCGCACCTGCCCGACAGCGCCGACGCCGGCCAGCTGGCGCGCCGCCTCAACACCGAGGTGGCCGGCGCCCGCTCCCTGGTGATGGGCGCCTACCGCGCCCTGCCCTTCGAGGGCAGCGACGCCGACATCCAGGCCCGCCTGCTGCAGGCCGACCCGCGCTGGGGCGAAGCCCCGTTCTGGCAGGCCATTGCCAAGAACGGCTCGCGCTGGACGCCCGACTACCTGCTGGCCTCGCTGGACCTGAAGCGCGACACCGACGGCGCCATCGAGCGCATGCCTGAAGAACAACGCGCCTTTGGCGCCATCTTGCTGCGCACCTTCCACATCAGCCTGGTGGTGACGATCTGTTGCCTGCTGCTGGGCTACCCGCTGGCCTGGTGGTTGGCCTCGCTGCCCGAGCGCTCGGCCAACGTGCTGATGATCCTGGTGCTGGTGCCGTTCTGGACCTCGATCCTGGTGCGCGTGGCCGCCTGGATCGTGCTGCTGCAGTCCGAGGGGCTGGTCAACAGCGGCCTGATGGGGCTGGGCCTGATCCACGAGCCGCTGCCCTTGCTGTTCAACCGCACCGGCGTGGTGATCGCCATGGTGCACATCCTGCTGCCCTTCATGATCCTGCCGCTGTACAGCGTGATGAAGAACGTGCCCCCCACCTACCTGCGCGCCGCCGTGTCGTTGGGCAGCGCCCCGCTGGCAGCCTTCTTCCGCGTCTATGTGCCGCAAACCTACCCAGGCATCGGCGCCGGCGCCCTGCTGGTGTTCATCCTGTCGATCGGCTACTACGTGACTCCGGCCCTGCTGGGCGGCGCCGACGACCAGATGCTGAGCTACTACATCGCCCGCTACACCAACGTCGAGGTGAACTGGGGCATGGCCTGCGCGCTGGGCGCCATCCTGCTGGGCGCCACGCTGATCCTGTATGGCGTGTACCGCCGCATGGGCAAAGCCGAACTGAGCCTCGGCTAATCAAGAAAGTGCATGCCATGATCAAAATGCCTGAATTCCCCCTGTACGCCACCGCTGCCGACAAGGCCGGCTGGTGGGCCGTGCGACTGCTGTGCGTGGCCGTGCTGGTGTTTCTGCTGGCCCCCATCCTGGTGATGGTGCCGCTGTCGTTCTCGGACAGCTCGTTTCTGGCCTACCCGATCCCGGGCTGGTCGCTGAAGTGGTACCGCAACCTGTTCGAATCGACCGAATGGGCCCGCGCCACGCGCAACAGCTTCATCGTGGCGCCGGCCGCCACGCTGCTGGCCACCTCGCTGGGCACGCTGGCGGCGGTGGGCCTGTCGCGCGCCACCTTCCCGTTCAAGGGCCTGCTGATGGGCGTGCTGATCGCGCCCATGGTGGTGCCCATCGTGGTGGTGGGTGTGGCCACCTACCTGTACTTTGCCCCGATCGGCCTGGCCGACAGTTACTTCGGCCTGATCATCGTGCACGCCGCCCTGGGCGCGCCCTTTGTGCTGACCACGGTGCTGGCCACGCTGGCGGGCTTCAACCACAACCTGGTGCGCGCCTCGCTGAGCCTGGGCGAGACCCCGTTCAACACCTTCTTCCGCATCACCCTTCCGGTGATTGCGCCGGGCGTGATCTCGGGCGCGCTGTTCGCCTTTGCCACCTCGTTTGACGAAGTGGTGGTGACGCTGTTCCTGGCCGGGGCCGAGCAGGCCACGCTGCCGCGCCAGATGTTCACCGGCATCCGCGAGAACATCTCGCCCACGATTGCCGCCGTGGCCACGCTGCTGATCTGCTTCACCACCGCCTTGCTGCTGGCCCTGGAATGGCTGCGCGGGCGCAAACGCTGAGCCGGAACCAGTTCATGAGCACCCCCACCCCATCGCACCTGAACCAGCCCCTGGGCGGCAACGCCATGCCGCGTTTTGCCGGCCTGGCCAGCATGATGCGGCTGCCCGTGACCCCCTCGGCCCATGGGCTGGACGCGGCCTTCATCGGTGTGCCGCTGGACATCGGCACCTCCAACCGCTCGGGCACGCGCTTCGGGCCGCGCCAGATCCGGGCCGAATCCTGCCTGCTGCGCCCCTACAACATGGCCACCGGTGCCGCGCCCTTCGATGCGCTGCAGGTGGCCGACCTGGGCGACGTGCCCATCAACACCTACTCGCTGCCCAAATCGGTGGACATCATCACCGCGTTTTACGACGAGGTGCTGGGACACGGCTGCGTGCCCCTGACACTGGGTGGCGACCACACCATTGCCCTGCCCATCTTGCGTGCCGTGGCCAAGCGCCACGGCCCGGTGGCCCTGATCCACGTCGACGCCCATGCCGACATCAACGACGACATGTTTGGCGAAAAGATCGCCCATGGCACGCCGTTTCGCCGGGCCGTCGAAGAAGGCCTGCTGGCGGGCGACAAGGTGTGGCAGATCGGCTTGCGCGGCACCGGCTACGCCGCCGACGACTTTGACTGGCCGCGCCAGCAGGGCTTCACCGTGGTGCCCGCGCACGAGGTCTGGTACCAGTCGCTGGCCCCCTTGATGGCCCAGGTGCGCGAACGCATCGGCCCCGAGCACCCGGTGTACATCAGCTTCGACATCGACGGGCTTGACCCCAGCTACGCCGCCGGCACCGGCACCCCTGAAATCGGCGGCTTGAGCGTGCCCCAGGGCCTTGAAATCGTGCGCGGCTGCCGCGGATTGAACGTGGTAGGGTGCGACCTGGTGGAGGTCAGCCCGCCCTACGACACCAGCGGCAACACAGCCTTGCTGGCCGCCAACCTGCTGTACGAAATGCTGTGCGTGCTGCCCGGCGTGCCCTACCGCTGAGCCCGGCCCGCCCTCCTTCCTACCCCTTTCATTTTCCAAACCAGGACACCCAAGCCATGGACATGAAGACCTCCCCCCTCGCCCTGCTGAACGACCCCAGCCTGCTCAAGACCGATGCACTGATCAACGGCCAATGGGTGGCCGGCAGCAGCCGTTTCGACGTGAACGACCCGGCCACCGGCCTGAAGCTGGCCGATGTGGCCAACCTGGGCCCGGCCGACGCCGAGGCCGCCATCGCGGCCGCCAACGCCGCCTGGCCCGCCTGGCGTGCCAAGACCAGCAAAGAGCGCCACGCCATCCTGCTCAAGTGGTTCCAGCTGCTGATGGCCAACCAGGAAGACCTGGGCCGCATCATGACCGCCGAGCAAGGCAAGCCCTTTGCCGAGGCCAAGGGCGAAGTGGCCTATGGCGCCAGCTTTGTCGAGTGGTTTGCCGAAGAAGCCAAGCGCGTGAACGGCGAAACCCTGCCTCAGTTCGACAACAACCGCCGACTGATGGTGCTCAAGCAGCCCATCGGCGTGTGCGCCGCCATCACGCCCTGGAACTTCCCGCTGGCCATGATCACCCGCAAGGTGGCTCCGGCCCTGGCCGCCGGCTGCCCGGTGGTGATCAAACCCGCCGAACTCACCCCCCTGACCGCGCTGGCCGCCGCCGAGCTGGCCGTGCGCGCCGGCATCCCGGCCGGGGTGTTGAACCTGCTGACCGCTGATGGCAACAACAGCATTGCCGTGGGCAAGGTGCTGTGCGCCAGCGACGTGGTGCGCCACATCAGCTTCACCGGCAGCACCGAGGTGGGCCGCATCCTGATGGCGCAAAGCGCGCCCACGGTCAAGAAGATGTCGCTCGAACTCGGTGGCAACGCACCCTTCATCGTGTTTGACGATGCCGACCTGGACAGCGCCGTCGAAGGTGCCATGGCCAGCAAGTACCGCAATGCGGGCCAGACCTGCGTGTGCGCCAACCGCCTGTACGTGCAAGATGGCGTGTACGACGCCTTTGTGGAGAAGTTCGCCGCCAAGGTGCGCGCCCTCAAGGTGGGCAATGGCTTTGAAGAAGGTGTCAACCAGGGCCCGCTGATCGAAGACGCTGCGGTGCAGAAGGTAGAGCGTCACCTGGCCGACGCCCTGGCCAAGGGGGGCCGCGTGGTGGCTGGCGGCAACAAGCTGCCCGGCCAGTTTGTCGAACCCACCGTGGTGGCCGACGCCACGGCCGACATGCTGTGCGCCCGCGAAGAGACCTTTGGCCCCTTCGCGCCGGTGTTCCGCTTCAAGACCGAGCAAGAAGCCATCGACGCGGCCAACAACACCGAGTTCGGTCTGGCCAGCTACTTCTACAGCCGCGACGTGGGCCGCATCTTCCGCGTGAGCGAGGCCCTGGAGTACGGCATGGTGGGCATCAATGCCGGCATCATCGCCACCGAGCACGTGCCCTTCGGCGGCGTCAAGCAGTCGGGCCTGGGCCGCGAAGGCTCGCACCATGGCATGGACGACTATGTCGAGCTGAAGTACCTGTGCCTCGGCGATATCTTGAAATGAAATGGGCCCACCCTGTTGGTGGGTCTCACTTCGTGTAGCCCACCCTCCCCCTCAAGGGGCACACCCAGAGGCCTGGCAGAGCCAGCTCCTCGGGTGTTGCTGGCTTGGCCTGCTCCGCGGCCATTGGGGCCTGGGTGCTGGGACGAACTGAAGCCTGGTCGGGGCGGTTTTTGGGTCCAAGCGACTGCCTTTCAAACATGGGGGCAATCCCTGCGCATTTGTCGGTGGACTTCGCATTTGCGGGCTGGGCCACTGCTAGGATGGGTGGCAGCAACTCTTGAGCCGATGGCTCCACCGCGCATGACAGACCAAATCCGGATCGCCAGCGAATTGCTGCGTGCTTTTTCGGGTCAGCAGACGCTGAGCCTGGACTTGTATGTGGAGGGCATTGCCGCGAACGAGGCGGCCTTGGCGGCCTCGCTCAATGACGATGCGGACGACGCTTTGTTGTGCGTGCTGGTGGACGAAGGCGAGGCGGCCGTGCTGTTGATCGGCTGGGACGGCACGCTGTACCGCAATGAAAAAGGCCTGAGCCACCTGCGCGCCATGTGGAAAGAGCGCTACCACAACCACCTGACCACCCTGATCCCGGTGTTTGCCGAACACATCAGCGAGCACAACCTTGGGGTGGCCGGCATCCGCTGGACGGCCACCGAGGGCGGCGATGCCTGAAGCCGAGGGGCTTGACGCCCCCCAGGCTCAGAACTCGGCGTGCAGGCGCACGGACCCCACGTTGACCGGGCCTCGGTCGGCGTTGTAGGCCGGGTTGCTGATGCGCTGGTAATCGAGCGACACCCACAGGTTCTTGTTCACGTTGAAGTTGTAGTACAGCTCGACCAGGGTTTCGGGCTTGTAGCGCAGGGCACCATCACCAATGAAGAACGAGATTCCGCCGGCGGCCAGGTAGGCGCGGCGGTCGGACGACAGCATGTTGCGCGCATACATGAAGCCCACGGTGTCTTGCGCCCGGCCCCAGGCCTTGCCTGAGCTGGCATAGCCGGTCGAGAACGAGGCATCGGCCTCGGCAAAGGCATAGGTCTCGGTCTTGCCGTCGGCCTTCATGGCCCGCAGGAACACACCGGATTCGGGGTTGATGGCCTGCTCGATGTTCAGGCCCAGGCCGTATTTGGTCTGCTCAGGTCCCCGAACCGCCGCGATCCACTGCTTGTCAGCATTCGGGTTGGCCAAGCCATAGGCCAGCGCGGCATCGTAGCGGGCCAGTTGCGCACGCGCCCGCCAGGCCAGCACGCGCACCTTGCCGGGCTGCCCACCCAGTTCGTGGGCATGCTCCACCTCGAATTGGTCGCCGTAATGCTTGAAGATGCGCAGATCCACCGGCTGCCCATTGGGCGTGGTGGGCCCGGTCATGCGCCCGGCCCGCAACACCCAGGGGCCCTGGTACCACTCGAGCGCCGCGCCCCAGCCAAAGCCGCGTGCATCGGCCGCGTAATCGTAGGAGGTGTGCGACATGCCCGACCAGTTCAAGAACTGGGTACGCGGGTCTTTGGCATAGGCGTTGTCGTCAAACACATCGAGGGTCGAAAAATTGCCCGCCGTGAGCACCCAACGGTTGCGGTCCACCGTGCCGGCCATCTGATCGACGGCAGCGTCCACCTTGTCCTGCCCGCCACCCTGGTTCCAGGTCTGACGCAAAAACAGTTTTTGCCGGTACAGCGTGGGGTTGGTGCCGCTGACCCGCGTGGCCTCGCCGTTGGTGAAGCCGCCCAGGCCCGTGAGGGACGACAAGGGCAGGCCCTGGTTGATCTCGGGCACGAAATAGACCTCGCCATCCTTCCAGGGCTTGAAGCCCAGGTAGGCATCAAAGGTCAGGGTGTAACTGCGCTCGGCTTGCGGTGTGAGGCTGTTGGTGCCCGAGTAGGCCGCTTGAAAGGCCTTCTTTTTCTGCCAGATGTAGGTGCTCTGGAAACGCGCCATGCTGGTTTCGTCTGTGACAGGCGCTTCGGCATCCGAGCCATTGTCGGCCCAGGCAGGCATCGTGATCAAGGTGATGGCGCCAACGAGCAGCCCAGAAAGTTGATTCAGACGAAAGTTCACAAGCGCATCCAATTTGCAAGACCGCGCAGTATAGGGGGGGTGCCATGACGGCGCTGTGACCGTTGGGATGCCGGCGCTACAAGTCATGCGCAATCGCCCCTAGACGCGCTAAAAACGAGGCACCCGTGTAGAGCCCGCCCCCCGGAAACACCCCTTGTCAACGGTTGGGTGAGCGCCTTTAATTTGTTCAGAAGAGACCATCCACCCCATCGGGACATGAGAATTTGTCAGATCCAGGTCAGTAAGCTCACCTCAAATATTATTTCTGATAAATATATGATCCAAATCACTTTGAGAGACAGCCATGGACATCTTGCGACAATTGAAACTCAGTGCCCGCCTCGCCTGGGGCTTTGGTCTGCTGATCCTGCTCATGGCCGTGATGTTGGCCACCAGCCTGATGCAGATGAGCCGGCTCAATGCGAACGCTGTTGACCTGGGCACCAACTGGCTGCCCAGCATCGAAGTGCTGGGTGAAATCAAGAGTTCGGTCAACGACCTGCGCCGCATCAGCATGCGCAGCGTGATCGAAGTGAGCCCTGAGGCCAAGGCTGAGCAGGCCAAGCGCCATGACAAGGCTGCGAACGAGCAGTTGCCCGGTTTGCTGACCCGCTACGAGCCCATGATCGCCAGCCCGGAAGAACGGGCCCTGTATGACACCATGCGCCAGAAGCTGACCCAACTGGTGGCGCACGACCGAGAGTTGTTGGCACTGTCGGCCGCAGGTGACTCGAAGTTGCTGGAGGCGCGCCAAATGGTGTTCGGGCCGGCAGGTCAGGCGTTCTTTGAATTGATGAAGGACATCGATGGCCTGGTGCAGCTCAATGTCCGCGGCGGCGACTCGGCCATCCAGGCGTCGGCCTCAACCTACAGGGCAGCCACCCTGGTCATGATCTCGATTTTCGGCCTGGCCGTGGCCGTCGGCCTGGCCATGGCGGTCACAACCACCCGCTCCATCACCGTGCCGCTGACCGAGGCTGTCGAGATTGCCGACTCGGTGGCTGCCGGCAACCTCACCCACGAAATCCACGTTGAAGGCCGTGACGAGACTGCCGCCCTGTTGAAATCCCTGCGCGCCATGACCGACAGCCTGTCCAGCGTGGTGACCCAGGTGCGCGGCAGCAGCGACAGCATTGCCACTGGCTCGGCCGAAATTGCGGCTGGCAACAGCGATTTGAGCCACCGCACTGAACAGCAGGCCAGCAACCTCGAAGAAACGGCAGCCTCGATGGAGCAGCTGAGCAGCGCTGTCAAGACCAATGCCGACAGCGCCTTGCAAGCCAACCAATTGGCCCGTCAGGCGGCGGCCGCGGTGGAAGATGGCGGCAAGGTGATTGCCCAGGTGGTCAGCACCATGCAGGACATCGCGAGTTCCTCCAAGCGCATCTCCGACATCATCGGCGTGATCGACGGCATTGCCTTTCAGACCAACATCCTGGCTCTGAACGCGGCAGTCGAGGCGGCTCGCGCGGGCGAGCAGGGACGAGGCTTTGCCGTGGTGGCCAGCGAGGTGCGTAGCTTGGCGGGCCGCTCGGCCGAAGCCGCGCGCGAAATCAAGTCGCTGATCACGGCCAGCGTCGAGAAAGTGGACAACGGCACCCAGTTGGTGGACAGCGCCGGTCACAGCATGGACAACATCGTCACCCAGGTTCAGAAGGTGAGTGCTCTGATCGCCGACATCTCCACCTCGTCGGCCGAGCAAAGCGCCGGCATCGGGCAGGTTGGCGAGGCTGTCATGCACCTGGACCAGATGACCCAACAGAACGCGGCACTGGTGGAACAGAGTGCTGCCGCCGCACAAAGCCTCAAGATGCAGTCAGAGCAGTTGGCCGAGGTGGTGAGCCATTTCAAACTCGAAAGCTCTGCACTCTCGCCGGGTCGGGTGGCTGGCCGGTTCGTGGCTCTTGCGGGCTGATTGGGCGGGCCGATGTGCCTGGGTCAAAGGGGGCCGGCTGAGGCCGCTGGCAAGCCTTGGCCCCTGAGAACCAGCCGCGGGGTCAAGCTGCCAACGCTTGTCCACGGTGAAGGACCTGCCGCAACAAGGTTGGCGTCATGCCGCACGAGGCCTTGAAACTGCGCGTCATGTGGGCCAGGTCCGAGAAGCCCACATCGTGCGCGATGGTGGTCAGGCTTTCCGTGCCGGTGAACCGCTGGTGAGCCCGCAGAATTCGGGTGGCCATGCGTATCCCTTCAGCCGTGGTGCCCTCCTTCTTCAAGTGCCGCTCCAGTGTGCGCTGGTGACAGCCCAGGCTACAGCTATAAAGTTGCTTGCGGCGGTGACGCGCTCTGCTTGCTGCGCCTCACGCTTGGCTGCACTGGGGTCGATACACCGGGCGAGCCTTTCCTTTGCTGCGGTCCTGACATCCCTGGCCGACTTGAGTGACACGGTGGGATCCCCCCCAGAGCCAGCATTTTCTGTTTTCCAAGGTACCGGTAGGCCAACTGCCAGTATTTTCTCGTTGTGGTGACCAACAGGTGGATCCTGCCCCCGTCGCCAAGCTTGTCACCGTGGCCTGTACCGCTGTAGTTGATGTTCTTAACGAAGATCTCGTTCAGTGCCACTCTCGCTCCCATCAGCCTTCTTGTTCTTACCAGCGTTGGTATGGCATTGGAGAAATGCCTGCTGGCATCAGCAGCGACCAACCCACATAACAACAAAGTGCTGGGATGTGATGGCAGGCGTTGAGGTTGCGTGAGACAACACCCCCCCTGCCAGAGGGAGGTCAGCGGGTTCTGAGCTGGCCTGAGGCCATGTGAGACAGGAATCTGGAGCGATGAAGGGAAGCAAAAAACCACCCTACTCCATTGTTTTTAAATGATTTTCTTGATTCAGACATCAGCTCATACCAACAAATGAACCAACAAAATCTTTTGTCTCGCGCGATGTGGTGAAAAAGCAAAAAGAAAACCCGGCACTTGGCCGGGTGAACCCTTGCGGGCTTGCTCAGGGAGGAGAAGCAAGGTCAGCCGATGGGCTGGCGGGGGCATCGTAGCGCCAGAGGCTGGGGTAACGCATCACCTCCAGAGTTCAAGCCCGACCTTCGGCGCAACCACGCCAGGCACCGCCGAACGCTTGAAAACGAATGGCACTGACACGGCCTCAAAGTGGTCTCTGGTGGCCCTGGTTACCTGCACAGCGAAATGCAGGTGGGGGGCCGATGAATACCCAGTGTTCCCAGAAAGCCCAAGCGTCTGCCCTTCGACGACCCTAGCTCCAGGTCGGACCAGCACACCGTTCTGTTTCAGATGCCAGTACAGGGCCTGGGTGCCATCGTCGTGCAGCACTCGGACATAGTTGGCCTCGCCCACATAGGTTGACTCCAAACCGCCTTGGTTGCTGCCCAATCGCGTGTCGATGACCGTACCGGTCCGGGCGGCCAAGACGGGCGTGCCAATGGGGACGGGGATGTCCACGGCATACCTTGAGAAGCCATTGTCGTGACTGGTGAGAGGTCCACCTGGGCCCTGGCTGATGCGCGTGCCCTGCACCGGATCAACAGGTATTCGGTAGGGCCACTCCCCGGCGGGCTGGGCTTTGAAGTCACCGACGAAGTGGTGATAGATGTACCGAAAGCCCCAAGGCGCTTGAGGACTGGCCGCGGCCAGCGTGGTGATGACCTCCGTTGATCGCGGGCGAATGACGACTGCCACGGGCAGTGGCCGAGATGCCGTGACGTTGGTGCTTTCCGTGAGCCGCACCATGATTGAGACGGGTGCAAAGCCCTCGTTCTCGGCCACCAGGCGCTTCCCGTCAATGACGTCGACCTCTCTCACGAAGAACGGGTACGGGATGTCTGCCAGGGCCGTCTGTGGGCAGCACAGGCAGATCAAGACCGCCAGCGCAGCCAATGCCGAACGAGCGGCCGACACCCACCGTTGGAGCCATGGTCGGGCCCCATCGAAGCACGCCACCACACTCATCCTCGCAGAACGTCGCTCGGGGCCTGGTTGACTGTGGTTTCCGGCTCATCTGCCGCCGGCTCTGTGCTTGCCAGACCATGCAGCTCGTAACCGATCCACAGGAGGGCCAGCACCTGGGCAATTCGAATCAAACGGTCAATCAAAGACTCATCTCCGGCATCTAGCCTCGGTATTTTTTCGGGATTGGGTGGGTACGGCAATCGAAAGGCCCATCTGCTCCATTGCCTTTGATTCGCGTCACAAAAAACTGACGCTTCGAACCGGCACCCAGCAGTCCCTGCACGGTCGCGGGGTCAATTTCACAGTAGTGGTAATAGACCGTTTTCAATCGGACAACCAGATACCGCTCGGCTTTGTCGTAGCAAATCCGAGTGACGTCGCTGCCCTCGTTGACCTCCGAACACGAGAACGAATCGAGCAAAACAGCGCCGTGGTACTTCACCTGCACGGTTTCAGCGTTGGCAACTTGGCTCATC